>Ga0233369_1000332_pt1 | contig 21635 bp, 17 predicted proteins | sample ElkDunMinimDraft_26_FD_191537 | JGI IMG/M metagenome (GOLD analysis project Ga0233369, IMG submission 191537) | Fecal eukaryotic communites from dung pellets of Tule Elk in California, USA - Elk Dung D16 | ecosystem: Host-associated > Mammals > Digestive system > Large intestine > Fecal | place... | reverse complement strand
TAGAGGGAATGAAAGAAATTTTAAAGATTGTAGATATTCTCGAAAGTGCTAATGATATTAATTCACTACAGATTGATCCTACAGTTATTATAGATTTTCGTTTAAAATTCAATATTCATGCCGAATCTATTGATAAAAAAATTCAATATACAACATCCAAAATAACCAAATCTAATATAAACACAGACATTAGAAGTTTTGGTTCTCTAGTAAATCAACAATTATTAAAATTTAAAACTCAAAGCACTTAAAATGGAAAAGGTTATAACACTTTTAATCGACTTATATAATAAAACAAAAAAAAACCAAGCTATTTGGAATAGCATAGATAATGGTTTTATTATAAAATTTAAAGGTAAATCATATTTAACTCTACAATCATATAATGGTAATTCGATTTTTGTAGTAAACATATATAATGATCGTGGTGAGTTAATTAAAAATATTGACACTGAATCATATAATGATGATAATAATCTTTTTTATAAGACGTGTCTAGATTTGTACAATGTAATTCATGATAAATATTATAAAGTTGAAGAAACAATTGATAATATTTTAATTGATTTAATGTCAAATGATTCTAAAATTGGAGATGCAGATTTCAATCCTTTTAGAAAAGATGATGAGTTACCATTTTAATTAATATAGAAAGATCATATTATAAATTTGATTTAAATAGATAAAATTATTAGTTCATATCTAAAATTAATTTCCCACATGTTCTTGCAAGTCGCTAGATTATAACATCATATAACGGTTTCAGTACAGCCCTTTTGGCGTACTTCTTTCAAAGCTCTTCATTCATGGAGAGCTTTTTTTGATTTATAACCACCAGTAAAAGTTGACAAAGCTTCTAAAATAGATTCAACAATATTTACTTCAAAATGTTTCCAAAAAGCTTATGTTAATTCAACAATGTCAGAAAAACGCTGAAATTGAATTTACCGTATAGATTAATTATATAGTACATTTAGCTTATATAGATTTTATTTATCATCAATCAACTTATATTATTTCCTAAGACAATGCATTCTCTGTAAATTTATATCAAATCACAACAAAAGAATTTTAAAAAATAAAGAGAAAGTATATGGAAAACAGTTCAAATGACATCAGCAAATGTCCATTTCACAATGGCTCAATGCAAAAAAATAATGCGGCTGGCCGAGGCACGCAAAACAAAGATTGGTGGCCAAATCAATTAAATTTGAACATTCTTAAGCAACATGATACAAAAACTAATCCTATGGATTCAGATTTTGACTATGCTAAGGAATTTCAATCTTTGGATTTTGAAGCTTTAAAAGCTGATATCCGTGCTTTAATGACCGATTCGCAAGATTGGTGGCCAGCGGATTTTGGACATTATGGACCATTGTTTATTCGTATGGCTTGGCACAGTGCTGGTACTTACCGTATCCAAGATGGACGCGGTGGTGGCGGTGAAGGTCAACAACGTTTTGCTCCTCTGAATTCATGGCCTGATAACGTTTCTTTGGACAAAGCTCGTCGTCTATTATGGCCAATCAAACAAAAATATGGACGTAAAATTTCTTGGGCTGATTTAATGATTTTGACAGGTAATGTAGCATTAGAATCGATGGGCTTCAAACCGTTAGGTTTTGGTGGTGGTCGTGCTGATGTATGGGAACCTAATCAAGATGTTTATTGGGGTTCAGAAAAAACTTGGTTAGCAGGTGATATTCGTTATGGTAAAGGCGGTTCTACAGGCGTAGAAAGTGGAGAAGGTGACGGAACAATTATTGCCGAAGACACAAATAGTGAAAAACATCAATCCCGCGATTTAGAAAATCCTTTAGCAGCGGTACAAATGGGTCTTATTTACGTAAATCCAGAAGGACCAGACGGTAATCCTGACCCATTAGCTTCAGCTAGAGATATTCGTGATACATTCGCAAGAATGGGTATGAATGATGAAGAGACATTAGCTCTAATCGCTGGTGGACATACTTTTGGTAAAACACATGGTGCTGCTTCTGCAGATCATGTAGGTGCTGACCCTGAAGAATCGGATTTGGAAATGCAAGGCTTAGGTTGGGCAAATTCCTACGGTTCAGGTAAAGGTGGCGACACGATCACTTCAGGATTAGAAGTGACTTGGACAAGTAAACCAACGGAATGGTCCAACTTATTCTTAAGTTATTTGTATGGCTTTGAATGGGAATTGACAAAATCTCCTGCTGGAGCACACCAATGGGTTGCGAAAAATGTAGGTGAAATTATTCCTCATGCACATGACCCGAATAAAAAACTAAGACCAACAATGTTGACATCAGATTTGGCTTTACGTTTCGACCCAGTTTACGAAAAGATTGGTCGTCGTTTCTTAGAGAATCCTGATGAATTCGCGGATGCTTTTGCTAAAGCTTGGTTTAAACTGACGCACCGTGATATGGGACCAAAGTCTCGTTATCTAGGACCAGAAGTACCTGCAGAGGATTTTGTATGGCAAGACCCACTTCCTGCAGCCAATCACGAAGTTTTAAGCGATGCAGACGTAACATCTTTAAAAGCTGAAATTTTAGATTTAGGTTTATCCGTTTCAGAATTAGTATCTACCGCATGGGCTTCGGCTTCAACTTTCCGTGGCTCTGACAAACGTGGTGGTGCAAATGGTTCTCGTATCCGTCTTGAACCAATGAAAAATTGGGAAGTAAACAATCCTGTGCAATTAAGTAAAGTCTTAACGGCACTTGAAGGCTTGCAAGTTAAATTCAACCAATCAGGTAAATATGTATCATTAGCAGATCTAATTGTTCTTGCTGGTGCTGCTGGTATTGAAAAAGCAGCAAAAGACGCAGGACACAATATTACTGTACCATTCCTAGGTGGTCGTACGGACGCTACCCAAGAACAAACTGATGTTGATGGTTTCAAATGGTTAGAACCAGTAGCAGATGGATTCAGAAATTACCGTAAATACAGTAACCTAGCTGTTTCTACAGAAGAATTATTGATTGATAAAGCACAGCTTTTGACATTAAATATCCCAGAATTAACAGTTTTGTTTGGAGGTCTTCGTGCAATCAACATCAATTACAATGGTTCAAACCACGGAAATTTCACTGATCGTCCAGGACAATTGACGAACGATTTCTTCGTGAACTTACTTAACATGAGCACGCAGTGGAAGGCGATGGATCACTCAAAAGAAACCTATTTAGGCACTGACCGTAAGACTGGACAAGCAAAATGGACTGGAACACGCAATGACCTAGTATTTGGTTCTAATTCCGAATTGAGATCTGTAGCTGAGGTGTATGCTTCTGCAGACGCTAGCGAAAAATTTGTTAATGACTTCATCGCTGCTTGGAATAAAGTGATGAATGCAGATAGATTTGATGTAGCATAATACACACACTTCTTTATAATGTGAAAGCCTCGCAATTAGTAATGCGGGGCTTTTTGCTGATTAATAATTGCAAAAAAGGTCTCCCAATTACGGAAGACCTTTCACATAAATACTTATTAGCTATTACTTAGTTGAACTTGAATTTCACACCAAATTGCATGTAATAAGTAGATGAAATAGATTCATTATTAAATGTTGTTGCTCTTATAATATCTCCGTTATTGTAATTCAATTGGAATGTAGGTTTTGTAGTTCCATCAGGTGTGATAGCACTTGTATTTTGAGGTCTTAACAATTGCGTACTCGCTGATTTATATATCCCCCAATTAGAATTAAACAAGTTTCCAATATTGAACACATCCCAGAAAAATTCTAAAGAATTATTTCCTCCAGCTATATTTTTATATAACTCCTGCGCTAAACGAAAATCAAATTGATTTCTCCAAGGCATAGTACCACCATTACGTTCAGCATATTTTCCTTTTCTTGTTTTTAAATAGTCGTCATTATTTACCAAATCAAAGAAAATTTCTGATTGCTCCTGTGCTGTATAAGCTCTTCCTCCATAGTTATTATTTCCAGAAGCTATATCTACAAATTGAATTTCGGATGCATCTTTAGGAATATAAATAAGATCGTTATTATTACTATTACCATCTCTATTAAAATCACCAGCATACACATAACTCATTCTACCCGTAGAAGATCCAGAATAGAATAATGTCATTGTTGTATTTAAGTTTCCTATCCAATTGTTAGAATAAGATGCGAATCCTACAACTCTGTTTGGAACAATATTAGTAGTATATCCTAAAGATGGAACATTTGGATTACCTGTGTTGGTTGGAGGAATTGACCACAAATTGGCAATTTGATCTCCTGCTCCATCGCCGAAGTTTTTAGCTGCTGAATAAGTATAAGATAATGATGCAGAAAGTCCGTTCCAGTTATTTTTTTGCAGTTGGGCAGTAACTGAATAATAATGTCCACCTTTTGCATTAGTCATATAAGTAGGATCAAAGCGACTTGTTCCATTTGCAACAGCTTGACCAGATGAATTCAACTTATTAATATACTTATCTGCAGTTGTATTAGGATAAATGAATCGTGTATCACCATACCCTGCAATTCCCAATTGAGTAGGATTAACTAGATTCACATTTTTAGCAACCACCGCATTAATATCTTTGTTATAAATGGCTTCAATTGTACCTAGAATTCCTCCTGGTAAGGTATGATCAACTGCTAAATAAGATTTCCATGTTGAAGGAAATTTCAAGTTCCTATCCATCGCTGAAATGTTACTTGGAATTGAGCTACCCGCTGCAGGAAGAGGGCTTGGAAAGTTAGCTCTTATATCTGGGCTAAAATCAGGAATTGCATTATTCGCAAAAATCTGTGTATACTGTAGCATACCAGCATCACCCGATTGTGCTACAATCCATACAAAAGGAATACGTCCTGTGAATACACCCGAACCGCCACGGAAAATCAATGATCTATCTCCATATGCATCATAATTAAATGCAACACGCGGTGATACCATTATTCTCGATTTAGGAGTGGCACCAGTATTTAACTTTATACCATCAGCAAAAGTCAATTGCTCCACCAAAGGGTGCGTTTTCATAGCTGAAATATTAGGAAATGTTGGCATTTCAAGACGAACCCCAGCAGTTAATTTTAATTTATTATTGACTGCATATTCATCTTGAATAAAAGCTGAATATTGAGCAAATTTGAAGGAAGGGAAGGCTTGTGAACCATCTTCTGTTAGTGGGAATGTCAACACATAATTCGCCGCCTTATTTCCATTTACAAAATCACTCCACGAATTATACAAATAGTATCCTGCACCAAAACGTTGAAAACCATTCTTTGTTGTACTACCTTCATATTGTGCCCCATAAGTAATCTGATGATTATCAACCGACCAAACTCCATCGTAGTACAATGTCAATGTTTTGACATCTCGCAAATTACCATATGTAAAAGGCTCATATCCAAATGTAGTAATGATATTATTACCATCTTTAATATCTACCAATGGAAAGTCATTACCCGCTGATGAGCGAGGCTCGTTTTGATGTACATAGGCTGCACGAAGTGTATTATTTGTATTCCCCCATTTACCAGTATATTCCACTACCCCTGAATATAAATTAGTTTCTTGAAAATAGTTGGAATTGGAGAAATGTAATGCGTTAGAGCCTGTACGACTTAAATTAGACAATCCTGAACCAGTAAATGAATTACTAATTTGTGAAGGAGACTTTCCTTTAACTTGATTATACCTAAAGTTTATTTTATGATTATCCGCTATATTCCAATCTAATTTAGCAAACATCTTATCGTTATTGCTTTTATTCGAATAACCTTGGTAAGCTCCTGGATCGTAACCATATTTTGATATCAAAAACTCACGGACTTCATCCAAAAATTGATATGTAGGTCTCGCGATAGATGTATTTCCTGATCCAAATTGAATACTGTTTGCATCATCTGCAACTTTAGTTGGACCAGGTTCAGTAGTTTTATTTTGTTCTAGATTTACAAAGAAAAATAATTTATTTTTGATGATAGGACCACCTAAACTAAAACCATATTGCTTTTCTTGCATTTCATTTACTGCCACTTGGCGGTCTTTCACACGAACTCCTTGTTGATGGTCTGAGCGACCCGTATAAAACGCGGACCCAAAGAAGTCATTACGCCCAGATCGAGTGACAGCATTCACTGCTGCTCCTGTAAAACCCGATTGACGCACATCAAAAGGTGTCACATTTACTACAATCTGTTCAATCGCATCAATTGAGATAGGAGATCCATTTGCAGGAACATTTTGTCCTATACCAAATTGATTATTAAAGTTAGCGCCATCGACCGTAAAATTGTTCGCACGGTAATTACCTCCTCCAATAGCTGTACCATTTGCTTGTGGAGTTAAACGAGTCAGATCGTTAACACTACGAGAAATAGAAGGTAAGTTTTCTATCTGTGAGCGACCTACAACTGTGGAGGCACCATTTTTGTCGCTCTTACGTCGGCTACCTGTAATGGTTACTTCATCCAAGGCTGTAGTTGTTTCTCCGAATACTGGATTCAAGACAAATGGCTGACCTAGTTGCAAGTATACATCATTGTATACTAATTTGTCTTGTCCTACATAACTCACCTCAATACGGTAAGGTCCACCTACGCGCATATTAGAAACATTAAAGCGTCCTTGCGCATTTGCTGAGCTTGAATAAATTGTTCCTGATGGTAAGTGGGTTGCTTTGATGGTAGCTCCTGAAGTGAATTGGCCTGTGGTTTGAGTAACTACACCATTAAGACTACTGGTGGTAACTTGTGCTTCTACTATGCCATAGCTGGATAATAGCAACGCAAAAAAGAGTAGATTTTTTTTCATGCGGTTTGTTTTTGTTTAGCTAATGATGCTGTAAAATTAGGATTAATTTTAACAACTTTTAACAGTTAACACAAACTTAACATCTTAATTACTATACGCCCTTAAAGAAAAGATAAAAAAATATAGCATTATTATCTAAAACAAAAACGACTATGATCAATTAATTGAAATTTTGTCAAAAAAACTTTTTTTTAAATGTGAAAAATTTAAAATCAAAGCCATTTGATTGTAACAAGAAATTACATTATTCTGATTTTTCCACAACAAAAACCATCCATTTATTTATCAAAAATCATTTACTAAAGGAATGAATAATTTTGATAAAGTGATAATTTAGTTTCACTTGAAATTAATGTCATTTAAAAATTAATTATTGGCGCATTTAAATAACAAAAAAATAGCAAATAAGCAGTTATTAAACATTATTTCATACATTAAATATATTTAGTTACCTTTGCAACCAATTTACTATTTATCTCTAAAAGATGAACAAAAATTCAACCCTCTTGTATGCCTCTGTGGCATTCATGCTTACCAGTAATGTTGCATTAGCCCAACAGGTAATCACTGGCAAAGTAACTGATGGCAATCAGCCTATTGCTGGCGCCACAATTGTAGTTGCAGGAAGTACACAAGGCACGTCAACCGACGCCAACGGAAACTTCACCTTAACTACCAACCAATCTAACGGCCAACTTCAAATCAAATTCATCGGCCACGAATCTCAACAAATCAATTTCTCTTCTACAGCACCTATCGGTACGATTGTATTGGTAGCTAGCAACGAACAGTCTATTGATGAAATTGTAGTCGTAGGTAGAGGTTTGATTGATATCGCTGAAGATCGCTTAACCCCTATCGCTGTATCTACAATCTCTAGACAGATCATCGAAGAAAAAGTAGGTGGTCAAGATATTACGGCAGCATTAGTTAATACACCTTCAGTGTATGTAACTAGTCAAGCAAGAGGATTTGGTGAGTCTTCTATGACGACACGTGGCTTTGACCAATCCAATACAGCTTTCTTACTGAATGGACAGCCGATAAATGGTATGGACAACGGACGTGTATATTGGTCTAACTGGAATGGCTTATCTGATGTAGCATCTTTGGTTCAAATTCAACGTGGTCTTGGTTCATCCAAATTAGCTATTTCATCTGTAGGTGGTACAATTAACTTTGTAACAAAATCTACTGAAATGCAAGAAGGTGGATTTATCAAACGCACTGTAGGAAATGATATGTTGCGCAAATCGACAATCGCCTACAATACAGGTTTGATGGCAAATGGTTTTGCGGTGTCGGCAATGTTCACAGACTGGAGAGGTGATGGATACATGGACAAAACAGGTGGTGCTGGTCAAAACTACTTTTTATCAGTTGGATACAAAGTAAATGACAACCACAACTTAAACTTTATGGTAACTGGTGCGCCACAATGGCACAACCAAGGTTATACAGCAAGTTTGCAAAATTTCTTAGACAACGGTAGAAAATTCAACGATAATTTAGAAGTAATCAACGGTGTGGAAATGAATCCACGTAAAAACTTCTACCACAAACCTGTAGCTAACTTTAACTGGGATTGGAAAATTTCGGATAAATCAGCTTTATCAACTGTTGCATACGCATCAATGGCGCGTGGTGGTGGTCAATCCCCACGTACAGACGCTACTTCTGCTAAAGTTCCTTACTTAGCTGCAGATATGAACAATCACCAATGGTTTGGTATTGTATCAAACTACAACCGTGATTTAACAGAAAACTTAAGCTTTAACTTAGGCTTTGATTTACGTGATTACAAAGGCACACACTATAGACAAGTTACTGATTTATTAGGTGCACCTAGTATCACACATCAAATCAGAACATTAGTTCCTGTAACAAGAACAGACTATGTTACTTCAAATGAATTCACGACTAATCCATGGAAAACTTGGACAAATTCAGCGAAATCAAAAGAAGATCGTTTAGCATGGGAATATGATCAAACTATCCGTTACGGTGGTTTATTCGGTCAAATGGAGTATGCGAAAGACGGATTCACTGCTTTCGTTCAAGGATCTATCTCACAGCAACAAAATATTCGTGAGGATTTTTACCAATATGAAGTCGGACAGCAAAAATCTAAAACTGTTAACAACTTTGGTTACAATGCAAAAGGTGGATTAAGCTATACATTAGCTGGACATACCTTATTTGGTAATGCAGGGTATTACTCACGTCAGCCATACCAAAATAACATCTTCATGAACTATGCGAATGACATAAATCCGTACGCATTCAATGAAGAGATTTTAGGTCTTGAATTGGGTTACAAATTTGCATCCACTTATTTTGATGTAAATCTAAATGCTTACCGTACTACATGGGCTAACCGTGTAACTGGTAGTTCATTTATTGCTGCGCAAAAAGATATCACGGATAACAAATACGACCCTACTTTAATCGCTGTAGGTGATTTGATTTACCAAACTAACTACGGTGTAAAACAAGATCATCAAGGTTTAGAATTGGATTTCGCAGCACGTCTTTTCACAGGATTCACGTTGAAAGGTTTTGCTTCAGTTGGTGAATGGATCTACGATGGTAATGCAACGACGATTGCTAGAAATGAAGATCGTCAAGTATTAGGTACTTCAGACAGAAACTTGACAGGTGTAAAAGTTGGTGATGCAGCTCAAACAGCAATCGGTGGTGGAGTCAGATATTCTATTATCAAAGATTTATCAATAGATGCAGATTACAGATTCTACGATAGATTATATGGTGCTCTTCCTACGAATGGTTTACAGACTTTGAGATTACCTTCTTACGATATCGTTGATGCAGGTATTTCGTACAAAGTTGCTATTAGCCCTAAAAATACAATGAGCTTCCGTGTAAACGTAAACAACTTATTTGATGAATTTTACATTTCAGAAGCAACATCATATAGAACTGCTGGCGCAAATGATACAATTTGGAAAGGTGTTAACACATCAAACTACGTATTAATGGGCTGGGGACGTACATGGTCTGGTTCTGTCAAATTTACATTCTAAGAAATATCACACACTAGATATTTATCTCCGTCAGGGGCTTCTAATTAAGTTTAGAAGCCCTTTTTATTTTTTATGCAAATAATTTTAATTAATTCTTAAAAGAAAAACTTTTTTTGCTAAATTGCCCCCCCAATAAACTTGATCACATGTTAGACCTTAATCAACCTCACCACCGTATTAATATATTGACGGGTGAAAAAGTATTAGTTTCGCCTCATAGGAATAACAGACCTTGGCAAGGAAAAGTGGAAGACGTTGCTACAGATGACCGACCACAATACGACCCAACCTGTTATCTGTGTCCTTCCAATAAAAGAGCAGATGGCACCGAAAATCCGGACTATAAGGATACTTATGGATTTACGAACGACTTTTCGGCGATACTTCAAAATACGCCTGAAGGCAATTTCAATAATTCGGATTTATTACAAGCGACAGCAGAGCGCGGTATTTGTAAGGTAATTACCTTCTCCCCGAGACATGATTTGACTTTGCCCGAAATGGATGTTCCCTCAATCCTTAAAGTAGTAGATCTTTGGCAAAAAGAATTCAACGAATTATCTCAAAATGAGTGGATTAAGTACATTCAAATATTTGAGAATAAAGGAGCGATAATGGGATGTAGCAATCCGCATCCACATGGTCAAATATGGTCGCAAAGTTCCTTACCTAATGAAATCTTAGTAGAAACAGCCAAACAAAAAGAATATTTTGATAAAAATGGTGTTTCACTATTAAAAGCCTATTTGGATTTAGAATTAAGCTTGAACGAAAGAATAATTGTAGACAATGCACATTTTGTGGCATTAGTACCTTATTGGGCAACTTGGCCATTTGAAACAATTATTATAAGCAAAAGACACGTTCAAAATATTGGTCAATTCTCAGCGGAAGAAAAAGAAGATTTAGCAAAAACATTGCAGGAATTGACGATTCGATACGATAATATATTCAGCACTTCGTTCCCATATTCGGGAGGAATGCACCAAGCTCCCATAAACAATGGCGATCATGCAGAATGGCATTGGCACATGCACTTTTACCCTCCACTATTGCGATCAGCATCCGTAAAAAAATTCATGGTAGGTTACGAGATGTTAGGTGGACCGCAGCGTGATATCACTCCTGAAACTGCAGCTGAAATTATTAAAAAACAAAGTACAGTACATTATAAACAATCATAATATATGAGTCTAGTGAATCAAGTTAAAGATACTTTCCGACGTGTCTTTAACAGCGAACCGCAAATTGTTGTGAAGTCGCCTGGGAGAATAAATGTTATTGGTGAACACACGGATTACAATAATGGCTTTGTGCTTCCAGCAGCTATCGATAAGGGTGTATACATTGGTATTTCTTCCCGTGATGATAACAATATCGAGTTGTATTCTGTTGATTACAATGAAAAATATAACACCGATACGACGACACTAACATTTGGCCCTGAATTGTGGACAAATTACATTTTAGGTGTTACACGCATTTTAAAACAAAAATTTGAGGGGATCAAAGGGTACAATTTAGTTGTTGTAGGAGATGTTCCTCTAGGTTCGGGACTTTCATCATCTGCTGCACTGACATGTGCGACGTCATTTGCGCTAAGCAAATTATTCGATTTGAATTTAAGTAAATTAGAAATAGCAAAGGTAGGTCAGCAAACAGAACATGAGGCTGTGGGTGTACGTTGCGGAATCATGGATCAATTCGCCTCCGTGTTTGGTCAAGACAATAGCTTAATCAAATTGGATTGTCGTAGTCTAGAATACGAGTATATCCCTATTGAATTAGACGGTTATGAGATTTTATTATTGAATACCAATGTTAAACACTCTTTAGCATCCTCTGCCTACAACAAAAGACGTGAAGCATGTGAAGCGGCTGTAGCATTAGTAAAAGAAAAATATCCTCAAGTGGAATCTTTACGAGATGTTTCAATAGCACAATTGGACGAATTAGTGAAAGATGTATCTGCTGAATATTACCAAAAGTCAAAATTTGTAGTCGAGGAAAATGAACGTTTATTAAAAGCAACAGAAGCTTTAAAAGCGAACAACATTGATTCTTTAGGACAATTACTGTATGATGCACACTGGGCATTGAGTAAAGAATACGAAGTGAGTTGTGATGAACTTGATTTCTTAGTATCGACAGTTGCTACATATCCTGAGGTTGCTGGAGCACGTATGATGGGTGGTGGTTTTGGCGGTTGCACGATCAATATTATCAAGGAAGGAAAATCAAAAGATGTAATTGATAAATTAAGTAATTTGTATTTTAATAAATTTAATTTAAATTTAATCCCGATTAAAGTGTCTATTTCAAATGGAACACACGAAATCCTTTAATCACCTAAACATTTTAATAACCAATTAAGTATTATGCAAATTCAAGATTACATTGTTTTTTTCGTCTACTTTATCATTGTAGCGGGATATGGCTTATATATTTACTATAAGAAAAAATCCGCTGTTCAAGATTCAAAAGACTATTTTTTGGCAGAAGGCTCATTGACATGGTGGGCTATTGGTGCCTCACTTATTGCGTCCAATATCTCTGCGGAGCAATTCATTGGGATGAGTGGATCTGGTTTCAAGATCGGTCTCGCAATTGCAGCATATGAATGGATGGCAGCAATTACCCTTATTGTGGTAGCCATATTCTTTATGCCTGTCTATCTCAAAAATAAGATTTTCACCATGCCACAGTTCCTTCATCAGCGCTACAACAGTACGGTAGCTATGATTATGGCTGTATTCTGGTTGATGTTATATATCGTCGTGAATTTAATGTCTATTTTATTCTTGGGAGCTGTAGCTATTGCAGGTATTTCAGGATTAGATATTAATGTATGTATTATCTTGTTGTCCGTTTTTGCTGTTGTAATCACATTGGGTGGTATGAAAGTAATAGGATATACGGATGTGATTCAGGTAGTAGTGCTTGTTATTGGTGGATTTGTAGCCACGTACATCGCGTTAGATATTATATCTGAAGGTCAAGGTTTCTTCTCTGGATTGACCAAATTGAAAGGTGGAGCTTCTGAGCATTTTGATATGATCTTTACAAAAGATAAAGAAGGTTATATGGATTTACCTGGTATCAGTGTGTTAATTGGTGGTCTTTGGATTGCGAACTTGAGCTATTGGGGATGTAACCAATACATCACGCAACGCGCCCTAGGTGCATCATTAGATACAGCACGTAACGGATTGTTATTTGCTGCATTCTTAAAGATGTTAATGCCTTTGATCGTGGTTATTCCAGGTATAGCAGTTTATTATATCATTAAGAATGACATGAGTGCGATTAACCCTGATTTATTATTAACAGGAAGTGGCGTTCAGGATCCAAACAAAGCATACTCTGCTTTATTGACATTGTTACCTACAGGTCTTAAGGGACTTTCATTCGCAGCTTTGACAGCAGCAATTGTAGCATCATTAGCAGGTAAAGCTAACAGTATTGCGACAATTTTCACATTAGATATCTATCAAAAGGCGATCAACAAAAATGCAAGTGAAAGCAAATTGGTAAATGTTGGTAAGATATCGGTTATGGTATCTATGTTATTGGGTACTTTATTAGCTTTATTAGTTGGTAACTCTTTAATGGGAGAAGGAAAACAAGGTTTCCATTACATTCAAGAGTATACAGGATTTGTATCTCCAGGTATCTTTGCGATGTTTATTTTAGGGTTCTTCTGGAAGAAAACGACTTCAAACGCTGCTTTATTTGCGACGATTGGTGGTTTCATTTTCTCAGTAATACTAAAGTTCTCAGGACAATTGATGGATTTGGAATTTCTTTCGGCAATAAACTTCGCAATTCCGAATGCTGCTGGCGTCTACGAAATTCCTTTCATGGATAGAATGACCTTAGTATTTGCATTCTGTGTGATTGGTATGGTAATCATTAGTTTATATGAAAATGCAAAGGGTGTTGTTCCTAATGGTCTAGAAATTGACACCAAAATGTTTAGAATGTCTCCTACTTTCTTAGTATTATCATTACTAATTATTGGAGCAACTGCAGCATTGTATATCGTTTTCTGGTAAGAATATCTATTATACAAGGTGTAAAAATGCGCTCGAATGTTTCGAGCGCATTTTTTATATAATATTACATATTGCTAAAGGCATAAACGTATTCCAACTGAATGATGGATTCATTTAAATGTCGAACAACCTTTCGCTTTCCCGATACTTCAAAAATGACCTCTAGCCTATTATCATCCTTTTCCATGCCTTTCCTTACTGCATCTACTTGATGTGTTTCCAAAAATTGTTCGAATGCACGTAAATGCGAAATAGAATTATCCTTGAATGTAATATGCAATGTACGTGTCAAAAACACACGAGCCAACAATTCTTCTATTTTCTGGAAAAGTGATAATATAATTACCATAACGACAGCCAAGCAAACGCCTAACGTGAAGTCACCGAATCCTACCAACATTCCAATTGCTGCCATTGTCCAGATTACAGCAGCAGTTGTTAACCCCTGCACCGAGAATTTCCCTTGGTAAATAACACCAGCACCAAGGAAACCAATTCCTGTTACAATATTTGCTGCGATTCGGTCATCCGAAATATCACCTTGCTTGGATGCTAAAGTAAATATAGTCGCACCAAAACAAATTAAGATAACAGTTCGAAAACCCGCTGACTTGTTTCTGTACTCTCTTTCTAAACCCACTATAGCGCCACAGCCTATAGATACCAAAATAGCTTGAAAACTTTCATTTTCAAGGAAAAATTCCAACATATTTGTCCTTTTTAATTATCTATCAAATAAACAGAATAATTTAGACATTAAATATATTACCAATAGAAATTTTAATTCCATTCACTCAATTTAATGTATCCTATTACTAGGTCATCTTCTTTGTTTGGAGCATGAGATTCTACAATATGCAAACTGTATTTATCCTTGATATGAATTGGCAATATATCACTCACTAAATAAATATCATCCACGTCGATACCGTATTTATTATCAACATGTGGCTCGGAATGATGTTTATAAAAAGTATTTTCCGTAGCTGTCGCAATTGCTTCCTCTATTGACTTAGCTACTACTAGTTGTTTGTAATGATATTCTTCCATATCATTGGGTTTATACCCACCTAAATTCAAAAAATAGAGATTCAGCTCATTTTGCTTAACCCCATTTCCCCTAAGGACAATTCTTATTTCATAATTTCCTACCCGACTCACAGCACGATAAGAATCAATATGTAGCTTTTCTCCCGCCTCTGGCCAAAAGTTGTACATGGATTGTTTTAGACTCAAAAGATCAGCACCAACATTAAAAAACACATCGTGTTGCTCGATATGACGGTTAGGAAGATTACAACCTAAAATTACCATGTACAGATTCATCATTAAGTTTGAGATTTTGATTTTATCTCTAAGTTAATGATGATTTCTCTTTTTTTACCTTCGACCATAGAAAGGTCGCCAACTACAAAAACTCCCTTTTCATCAGTGCGCTGATTGCGTAAGCCATATACTGTAGACTCGTCGCTCGGATTTGTTATACCTTCATAACGATACAAGTAATCAATAACATAATCTTCGGCACTGAAGAAAAGCTTATCAAAATCAATATTAAAATCATGCGTGTAACCTAATCCATGCAATTCATTCAATGCTGCGGCAGTAGACAAGTAATCGTATTTAGTTTCCATATTTTTCATTTTTGTTACTGATATAACAGCCAAGCATATGTTTGTGTTTAGAATAACTGCATTTATCGTAAATTTGCACAAAACAACATTATGGCACATCAAGCTCCCGAAACTCAACACACGCCTTCCCTAGCATTCCAACGATTAGTTAGCATCATGAATACTTTACGTCTTGAATGTCCTTGGGACAAAAAACAGACAATGGAAAGTCTACGTCACCTCACTATTGAAGAGATGTACGAATTAGCGGATGCAGTATTGGAAAAGGATTTGGACGAAGTTAAAAATGAGCTAGGTGACTTGTTGATGCACCTTGTTTTCTATGCGAAGATAGCGGAAGAACAACAGGCTTTTGATATTACTGACGCCCTAAATGCAGTTTGTGAAAAATTGATCACACGTCATCCTCATATCTATGCGGATACTCAAGTCAACGATGATGAAGATGTAAAAGCCAATTGGGAACAGATTAAATTAAAAGAAGGTAAAAAATCAGTCTTAGCTGGTGTTCCCAAGTCTCTTCCTGCCTTGGTAAAAGCTTACCGCATTCAAGATAAAGTACGTGGTGTTGGTTTTGACTGGGAGGACAAAACGGAAGTTTGGAAAAAAGTAGAAGAGGAATTGCAAGAATTCAAAACCGAATTTAATATTGTAGAAAATCAACATGTAAATCTCGAAAAAGCAGAACAAGAATTTGGCGATTTGCTATTTGCGTTAACAAATTATGCAAGACACATTGGTATCAACCCCGAGAATGCTTTGGAACGCACGAATAAAAAATTTATCCGTCGATTCACTTATTTGGAAGAGCAAGCTGCTGCTCAAGATTTAAAATTACAAGATATGACGTTGGAAGAGATGGATGTATTTTGGAATGAAGCTAAATCCAAAGGTTTATAAACGCAATACATTTTCTGCAATACAAAGATTGGATTAATGTCCAACCTTTGTATTGCAGAAATTTTATAAAATAAAACTAGCCTTTCGTTTCTTCAGTTTTAAAACTGTTCCTCTCATTATTGATGTGATAAGTAAAATTTGTACAAATAATCACATCATTCGCATCAAAGTGCTTTACAATACCATTACTTTCTAAAGTAACTACCCAACAGGAATTTTGATGCATTCCATAATCGATGATAAATAAAGTGTGACCTTTTCCCAACGGTGTATCTACATAGATAGTGGGATTTAATTGTAAAATCATAAATATTGACCTCCATATTTAAAACATATTTACAAATGGAATTGTTTTATGTTAAAACAATTAAAATATGAGCACAGAAAATTTAAACAACCAAGAAGCTATTGAAAAATTAAAAGATTTAGTCAACAGCATAGACGTCGCAATGATGGTTACTTACCCAAAAGATGCACAGTATCCTTACATGACACCAATGAGTCGCCAAGAAATCGATGACGAAGGAAATATTTGGTATTTAATTTCCTCCGAAAGCGAGACCTATCAAAACTTACAAACTGATAATAAAATTACACTGGCATTTGGAGATCCGGGTTCCTATACTTTTCTAAGCATTGATGGAATTGCTGAAGCATCCAGAGATCAAGAACGCATTGAAAAATATTGGAACAAATTTGTTGAAGTATATTTTGAGAAAGGAAAAGAAGACCCATCGATTCGCGTATTGAAAGTAACGCCTTTAGATTCACATTATTGGGATACCAAAACCAATAAATTTATGACTTTGCTGAAAGTAGCCTCAGCTGCGATCTCAGGAAAAAAAGTAGACATTGGTCGTGAGGGTGAGCTAAATATTTAATATATTTATTGTGTTTCATAAAATGTACGCAAAGTCTACACCCTACTGATGGAAAATGAAATCGTAAAACTCAATCAAGTAAATAAAATTTATAAAACTGGTGATACGACTATCACTGCTTTAGATAAGACTTCGATAAGCTTCGAAACAAATAAATTGACACTAATAATGGGGCCTTCTGGGAGTGGAAAGACAACGTTACTTTCCATCCTGGGCTGCGTCATATATCCAACCTCTGGGGAGGTTTTTTATAAAGGGAAGGAAATTACAAAACTCAAAGAATCCGAACTTGCAAATCTACGATTGCACGAAATAGGATTTGTATTTCAACAATTCAACTTGATAGAACCATTGAATGCATTAGAAAATGTGATGCAGTCATTGGTATTACAGGGTATTTCAAAGTCTGAAGCAAGTGAAAAAGCAAAAAAAGCATTAGGTGAAGTTGGGCTATCTGATAGGATGTATAATCTTCCGAAAAAATTGAGTGGTGGTCAAAAACAACGTGTTGCAATTGCTCGCGCATTAGTGACTGATCCTGCTATGATTTTGTGTGATGAACCCACAGCTTCTTTGGATGCTAAGAGTGCTGAAGTTATCATGAATGAACTGAAATCTCTTGCCTCACAAGGCAAAGCCGTAATAATTGTGACGCACGATTTGCGTTTACGAAAATTTGCGGATAAAATTATTTATGTGGAAGAAGGACAGGTTTCAAATACAATAAAAAATGAAGAAGATTATAAATAAATTGCAGTTCATACTTATGTTCTCTGTCTTGGCGACAGCTTGTACTTCTGACAAAAAAGAAGAAGAAAACACCAAATCTAATACCGAGATCTTACAAGAAGTCACTGAAGTCAAAGCTATTGGTAAGGTTGTATCAGCGGATGATTATGCTGTAATCGCGAGCGCAACAGCCGGGCAAATCAGTAATATATTGGTTCAAGAAGGCGACTCTGTTCAAAAAGGTCAATTAATTTTAAAATTAGGGACCGGAAATTCTTCATTGGATATTGAGGAAGCAAAAGCGCAACTGAATAGTCTTCGCGCACAAAATAAAACAGTCATAGAGGATATTGCAAAAGCTGAAATCTATATGCAAGAATTGAAAGAAAAGTATGAAACTTCCAAAACACTTTTTGCTAAGAATGCAGAAACTAAAGAAAAGTTAGATGCCGATTATTCCAACTGGCAACAACAAGAAGCTAATTTGCGTGGTTTGAGGCAGTCGTTAAAAGCGCAAAAACTTACAGAAAAAGAAAAACAAATTCAAATAAATAAGGCGCAAAATACAATTGGAGACTATAGTGTAAAAGCATCAGCAAGTGGAGTCATTACTGACCTAACTGCCCGATTGGGACAAAGTATTGGTTCTGCTGAAGAATTAGGTAAAATCATAAATATTGAAAACCCAATTATCGAGGCTGAGGTGGATGAGTTGTTTGCAGGTGATATAAAAGTTGGGCAAAAAGTATTTGTATTTCCTGTTGGAAGAAAAGACACGATTGCCACAGGTGAAGTCTATTATGCGAACCAAATCCTGTCGAATAAATCCATTCTTTACGAGACAGCAAATGAAAGTGAAGACAGACGTGTACGTAAAATAAAGGTTAAACTAAACCAAAGTAGCAACCTTATAATCAATGCAAAAGTAGACTGTAGTATAAGAATCCGATAATATGCTTGGACTTGCTTTTAAATTCATCAAATACGATCGCGCCAAGAGTGTTGGAATTGTCACAGCGATTGTGATTAGTATATTTTTGATTGGTCAGCAGCTCAGCTTACTTTTCTTTTTGATGGGATTGATGGGAAATTTAGTTGGAAATGCTCCTGTAAAAGACAACCAGCTTTGGATCATTGAATCCCAAAGTACAAACATTAATGCGGTCAATGCGATAGACCAACGTTTGGTGCAACAAATCGCTAGTCTGCCAGGCGTCGAATCTACACATCCCGTGATATTAGCTGCTGGACAAGCCTCTTTCTTAGATGGAAAGACCGCTGGTGTAACTTTAGTTGGGACAAACTCCCCTGAATTCATCATGGGACCTGTTGCGGCAAAAATAGAAGAAGGTAATATTGCAGATCTCATACAACCATTTTCGGTGACTGCCGAACTTTATAATGCGAAAACATGGAAAACTAATCTTTTCGTAAATAAACCCATAGAAATTAATGGAAAGAGTGCGAAAATTGGTGTTATCACCAAAAATGCGCAAGCTTTTGGTGCGAGCTTGATGTACACGTCCATGGAGAATGCAATTGTTTTGGGGAATGCCTCCCCTTCAAAAGTGAGTATAATCATTGCTAATCTCAATGATACCGCATCCAAAGTACAAGTTCAACAAGATATAGAACAGCTATTTCCTCAACTAAAGGCTTGGGATGCTCAAAAACTGAAAAACTCTACTGTCAAAGAAATTTTGATTAGTTCAAATATGGGCATGAGTTTCGGAACATTAGTTGTTTTCGCAATGATCAGTGGTTTCTTTATTATTGGACTCACATTGTATTCCTCAGCCTTGGATAGAATCAAAGATTACGGGACATTGAAAGCTATCGGAGCTACCAAAAGCTATGTAAACAAACTAATTATTGCGCAGGCGTTCCTTTACGCAATCATCGGTTATTTGATAGCGATGTTGCTGTTGGTTGGATTTAAATTTGGCGTTGCCAACTCGGGCTTAGCCATTGAAATTACACCTGGATTTGCATTGTTTTTGTTGTTCATCACGCTTTTGATTTCCGTTGGCGGCTCATTATTTGCCGTTCGCAAGATTGCTAAACTCGAACCCGCTTCTGTATTTTAATTATGAAAAAATTTATACCCTACATATTTGCAATTATCCCCTTTGCGCTACAAGGGCAAACAATGAGTATACAACAGCTTTGGGAGAATGCAGATCAAAATTTGAAATACCAGCAAAATCAAGTACAAACGCAAGTTGTAAAACAAGAATTACTCGAAATAAAATCGAATCGAATTCCGATATTTTATATTGATGCGAATTTGCAGCGAAACCTAATTATTCCAACAACACCTGTTCCAGCTATTGCATTTGATCCGAATGCGCAAGAAGGCGCGATAATTCCATTAAAGTTTGCTACAAAATGGTCTTCGAAAGCGGGAGTACAAGTCGAATGGAATATATTTGATCCGAAGCGTCGCGTGGAAGAAAAACAAAAGGAACTAGAAATTCAAAAGTCGGAATTAGAGCAAAAACTTACTTTACAAAACTGGAAAAAAGACGCTACCCTCGCCTATGCCTCTATCGTGTTTGCTACAGAACAATATAATCAGGCACAAGAAGACACAAAGCTCTATGGAGAAATAGTTTCCATTAATAAAGAAAGATACGAAGCAGGACGTGAACCGTCCACTAACTATATTGCGGCACAACAAGAATTGGAACTTCATACGATACAAGTATATGATGCTTGGGCCGTATTGAAGGAAGCTGATTTAGAGTTGCGCAGATACAGCAATCTGGATACGATTCAACATATTTCCTCTAATTTTGAAGATATACGAAATAGCCTTCAAAACTTTGACCATACAAACTACGAAATCGCTTCATTAGAGATTGATAAAAGCATTTCGGATTTGCAATTGGCTTCAGTCAAGAGACAATTATTACCAACGCTGAGTTTCAATGGTTATCTCGGACAGCAATATTTCAGCAATGAGTTGAAGTTGGCACGTAAAGAAGAGTGGTTTGGCAACAGCTTTGTAAATATGGCTTTACGAATTCCGCTTTCTGGCTATTTCACAACGCAGCCAACTATACGAAAAATTGCATTGAATGCTGATTTGATCGGTAAACAGATGCAAGATATTGCGCGCAATGACAATATCGATGACACACAGCGGAAACTTAAAATTACGGCAGCAGAAAGGAAAATCGATTCTTTTCGAAAAATAGAAAAACTTGCCCTGCAAAATAAAAATGAACAACACGAAGCTTATAAAGCAGGTAGAATACTGTTAACAGAATATAGCCAAGCGTTGATGGCCTATAAAAAAGCTAAACAAGATATTTGGCAAGCAGAATATGATTTATTACAAATTCTGATAGACTAGTAAGATTGTAAATCGGATAGGAGGAACGGGATTAATTCCCGTTCCGACCTTCCACAGCACCGCACGTACCGTTCAGTATACGGCGCTTCCCTAAGTTGTAACACAAACTCGCTTGTATTCTGCCAGTATAGATGGGTATCCCAGTTTTTTAAGATAGTCGTTGGAAAGGGTTGTTGTCAGTATCCAGCTTTTTGCTGTGTGCCAGTAACTTTTCCTTGTATGTGCCCATTCGTACGCCTTGTACTT
>Ga0233369_1000331_pt1 | contig 21642 bp, 16 predicted proteins | sample ElkDunMinimDraft_26_FD_191537 | JGI IMG/M metagenome (GOLD analysis project Ga0233369, IMG submission 191537) | Fecal eukaryotic communites from dung pellets of Tule Elk in California, USA - Elk Dung D16 | ecosystem: Host-associated > Mammals > Digestive system > Large intestine > Fecal | place... | reverse complement strand
AAACAATTATTCGACATGAAGCATATCTGCCAACAGGCGCGGATACGGAAAAGGCCGGACATGCCGGCCTTTCCAGTGCTCACACTGCCAGCGGCTGGCTTACCACTCCACCTCGGCCATCGAGCAGTTCAGGCCCGAACCGATACCCAGCAGCGCGATGCGGTCGCCCTTCTTCAGGCGGCCGAGCTCCTTGAGCTTGCTCAGCACGATCGGCACCGAGGCCGGGCCGATGTTGCCGTGTTCGCCGAAGATCGTGTGGACCTTCTTCGGATCGATGCCGAAGGTCTGCACGAAGGCGCCGGTGTGCACCTTGCTGACCTGGTGGATCACGAACTGGTCGAGCTCGTCGACCACCCAGCCCATCGCTTCGCGCGCGGCGGTGAAGGTCTTCTGCGCGAGCTTCATGCCCTCCATCAGCAGCATGCGGGTGTCGGTGACCATGCGGTCGAGGTTGCCACGGCACAGCGTGTTCCACTCGGTCGCCGAGCGCGTCACGCCACCCTTGTAGCGCGGCGCATCGGGCAGCAGGTCGGCGCGGGCAAGCACCATCGCCGCAGAACCGCAGCCCAGGGTGAGCGTGGCCAGCTCGTTGCGGAAGTCCTCTTCCGTGGTCTCCGGACGCAGCAGACGCTCGATGGTCTTCTCGTAGGCCAGGTTCGCGGTCTCGCCGTCGACGATCAGCGCGTAATCGATCTCGCCCAGCTCGATCATGCGGCTGGCCACGTCCATGCCGTTGACGAACGCCAGGCAGGCATTGGCGAGGTCGTAGTTCTGGCAGGTATCGGGAATGCCCAGGTTGCCGCCGACGATGCTGGCGGTGGACGGCTCGAGGTAGTCGCGGCTGACCGAGGTGTTGACCAGCAGGCCCAGCTTCGACACGTCGAGACCGGCATCTTCGAGCGCCTTGCGGCCGGCCATGGTCGCGGCATCGGAGGCCTGGACCTCGTCGTCCCACAGGCGGCGGGCGTGGATGCCGGCGATGTCCTTGAGCACATCGGTCTTGATGCCGAGGCGGTCGATGGTCGGCTTCAGCCGCGCATTGATGTCGTCGCTGGTCACGCGGTGCGGCGCATCGATATGGGCGAGGCCGGCGATGGCGACGTTCTTGAAGAGCATGGGCTGGGCGCCGGATGTGGCAAAGGAGCCGTATAGGGTACCCGCTTCGTCGTGGTGGCGCATTTGGAGGGCGTCTGGATTGCCCGGCCCAAGACTGCCTCGCGCGCATCTGAATGGAGCCGCCCGTTGCGATGCCGGGGCCGGGACGCCCGCACCATGGCGTGGGGCGAGTGGGGAAGCATGCCCCGGCGAGCGGCATGGCAGACACGGCCGCAGCGGCGTTGCACCCGCGTTCGGGCGTGCATCGCGGCTTCGGAATACAGAAAAAATATCGTCTGAAGATTGCGCGGGCGACTTCCACCGCGGGGGGCATCACGCACACTGCGTCCCGCAACCGGAGAGGGCCGATGCGCAGCAAACTGTTCGTGCCGGGCGTACGCCCGGACCTGTTCGACAAGGCCTGGGCCGGCCTGGCCGATGCGGTCTCCTTCGACCTCGAGGACGCCGTCGCCGATGCACGCAAGGCCGAGGCGCGCGGCAACGTGGCGGGATTCCTGCAGTCGCGGGCCCGCGGGCCCGGCATGCCGCTGGCGATCGTGCGGACCAATGCCCCCGCATCGCCCGAGTTCGAGGCCGACCTGGCCGCCGTCCTGCCGGCCGCCCCGGACCTGGTCAACCTGCCCAAGACCGACAGCGCCGACGACGTGCGCGCTGCGGTCGCGCGTATCGAGGCGCAGGAGCGCGCGCTGGGGCTGGCCCCGTCGGCCGGCCTGCTGCTGAACATCGAGACCCCGAGGGCGCTGCGCAACGCGGCCGCGATCGCCACTGCGCACCCGCGCGTGGCCGGCCTGCAACTCGGCCTTGGTGACCTGTTCGAACCCAATGGCATCCGCCGCGACGTGTCCGCGCATGTACAGGCGGTGATGCTGCAGGTGGCGCTGGCCGCCGCCGAGGCCGGCGTGTTCGCCTGCGACGGCGCCTGGGCCGATCTCGGCGACGATGCCGGTTTCCAGCGCGAGGCGCAGCTCGCGCGCGAGCTCGGCTTCGTCGGCAAGAGCTGTATCCATCCCCGCCAGGTGCCGCTGGCGCACGCGGTCTTCAGTGTGGATGCCGACGAGCTGGCCCGCGCGCAGCGGGTCGTCGACGGGGCCGCCGAGGCCCGCCGCGACGGCAAAGCGGTCTGCGTCGTCGATGGACGCATGGTCGATGCCCCCTATCTGCGCCGCGCCGAGCGCGTGCTGGCCCAGGCCCACCGCGCCGCACGCGCCCGCAGCGCCCCGGCGCAATGACGCATCCCGCGAATACCGCGGCCACGCCCGCCACCGGAACGTCCCGTATGCCCCGCAATCCCCTGCGCCGCCTGCTGCAGGCGACAGGCTTGCTCTGCCTGGCACTGCTCGCGCCGCTGGCGGCGCAGGCCGACAGCCTCACTTCGGTCGATACGCGCGCGCTGCCCGCCCTGCCGGAACCCGCCAATGTGCAGGCGCTGGTCGTGGTCGATGATCGCCCACTGGCGCTGGCCGGCGATCGCGCCTGGATCCTCGCGCCCGATGCGGGCGCCTGGCAGCCGGTCGCGATCCCGGCCGGGTTGGGGGATGCGCCGGTCGCAGCCGTGGCCAGCGTCGACGGTCGCGCGTTCCTGCTGCCGGAAGTGGACGGTCGGGCCGTCCGTCCGCTGGCGCTGTCGTGGCGCGGCGGCACGTTGCTCGCCCGGCCGCTGGCCGAGTTGCCCGAGCCCTTGCAGCAGCCGCAGGTGGCGGTGCAGGGCGATACGCTCTACGTGGCCGGTCTCGGCGACGATGGCGGCCCCCGCTTCCTCGCGCTTGCGCAGGCGGGCACCTCCGATACGCAAGCCTGGCGCGCGCTCGACGCATGGCCTGGTGGCGCGGCGCCGGTGACGCTTGCGGCGCAACGCTCCGGGATCTACCTCACCAGTGCCGACGGCCGTATGCGCCGCTGGAGCGAAGGCGGCTGGAGCGATCGTGGCCAGTTGCCCGGTGCGGCGCAGACGGGCGTCGCCCGTGCCATCGGCCAGGCGCACATCCTCTACCTGGTGCGTGCCGCGCCTGGCGCTGCCGCGGAGCTGCGCCTGTTCCACACGATCACCGATGCATGGGCACCGCTGCCGGGAACACGCTCGGGCGATCTGCGCCTCGCCGCCGGCTGGGGCAACGGCCTGCTGTGGGCCGAGGGCGACGGCGCGCAGCTGCGGTTGCATCACGACACCCTGCGGTCCGGCCAGCATCTGCTGCACTGGATCGACTGGCTGGTGATCGGGGTCTACCTGCTCGCCATGCTGGGCATCGGCGGATACTTCTACCTGCGCGAACAGAACGGCTCGGAAGCTGAATTCTTCATGGGCGGGCGCAGCATTCCGTTCTGGGCGGCCGGCGTGAGCCTGTACGCCACCAACACCAGTTCGATCAGTTTCATTGCCATCCCCGCCAAGGCCTTCGAGAGCAACTGGCAATACCTGACCAACAACCTGGTCGCGGTGCTGGGACTGATGTTCGTGGCGGTGTGGATCGTGCCGCTGCTGCGCCGGCTCGATCTGATGTCGGTGTTCTCGTACCTCGAAACCCGCTTCCATCCGGCGATCCGCATGCTCGCCAGCGCACTGGCGATCCTGATGCAGATCGGCAGCCGGCTCAGTGTGATCCTGTTCCTGCCCGCGCTGGCGATCGCCACGATCACCGGCATCGATGTCGCGTGGAGCATCCTGATCATGGGGGTGTTCACCATCATCTACACGGTGATGGGCGGCATGCGCGCGGTGGTGTGGACCGACTTCGTGCAGGTGTTCGTGAAGATGGGCGGCGCGGTGTTCGCGATCATCTTCATCGTGTACTCGCTGGGCAGCGACCTCGGCGCGGTACGCGAGGCGGTGGTGCTGGAAGACAAGACGAAACTGCTGGATTTCAGCTTCGACCTGACCAAGGCCACGGTCTGGGGGTTCATCTTCCTGGTGGTGTTCGACGTCGTGCTGACCTTCCCCAAGGACCAGGTGCTGATGCAGCGCACGCTGTCGACCAAGTCCGACAAGGAAGCGGGTCGGTCGATCTGGGTGTTCGCCGCGATCATGATCCCCGGCGGGTTCGTGTTCTATTCGATCGGCACGGCGCTGTGGATGTATTACCGGCAGAACCCGGAGCGCCTGGATCCGCTGCTGCCCATCGACGCGACCTTCCCGCTGTTCATCGCCGCCGAGCTGCCGGTGGGCGTGACCGGGCTGATCATCGCCGGCATCTTCGCAGCCGCGATGTCGACGCTGTCGAGCATCATCAACAGCTGCGCCACGCTGCTGTCGGTGGACTTCTACGACCGTCTGGCGAAGGCGCCGACCGAGCGCGGCAGCGTGCGTTTCGCCGAATGGATGACGGTGGTCATCGGCCTGATCGGCATCGCCCTGGCGCTGCTGCTGTCGCGCTTCGACATCCACTCGCTGTTCGACGTGTCGATCGAGCTTGCCGGATTGCTGGGCGGCGGCTTCGCCGGCGCGTACACGCTGGGCATGTTCACCCGCCGCGCCAACTCGCAAGGCGTGGCGATCGGGGTCGCCTCGGCGATCGTGCTGACGACGCTGGCCTGGTGGTTCCAGCTCGTGCACCCGTACTTCTATCTCGGCATCTCGATCATGCTGTGCATCGTGATCGGCTACGTCGCCAGCCTGTTCTTCCCACCGCCGACGCGGTCGCTGGAAGGCCTGACCGTGCACACCCCGGCGCCGCGCTGAGCGCGCCGGGGATGAGATCATGTGCGCCGCGCCGGCCCTGACCCGGCGCAGCAGACAGTCATCGTGGATACCCAGTTCCTCAGAACCTTCATCTACGTCGTCGATCGCGGCTCCATGGCCGCCGCGGCCCGCCACCTCAACATCACGCCCGCTGCCGTCGCCCAGCAGATCCGTACCCTCGAACGCGAGCTGGGCGCGCCACTGGTCGCCCGCGCCGGCCGTACGGTGGCGGTGACCGAGGAAGGGGCGCGGATTCTGCAGCGCGCTCGCGACATCCTGCGCGACGTCACCGATCTGCGCAGCGCCGCCAACGATCTGTCGGTGTCCGGCGAACTGCGGCTGGGCGCCTGTCCCACCGCGCTGGCCGGCATGCTGCCCGACGTGCTGGCGCGGATGGTGCGCTCGTTCCCGCAGATCAACGTCTTCATCCAGCCGGGCTATTCGGCCGAGCTCTATGGCGAGGTCGCCGCCGGCGCACTGGACGCGGCGGTGGTGCTCGAGGCGCCATATCCCCTGCCCAAGGCCTGCAACTGGGAACTGTTGCGCGAGGAGCCGCTGGTCGTGCTGGTGCCCGAGTCCATGGCCGCTCGCGACCCGCACGACGTGCTTCGCAGCGAACCGCTGATCCGCTACGACCGCCACCAGTGGGGCGGTCGCCAGGCCGACGAGTACCTGCGCGCGGCCGGCATCGTGCCGAAGGAGCGGTTCGAACTCAACGCGCTCAATGCGATCGCGGTGATGGTGGACCGGGGGCTGGGCGTGTCGCTCGTGCCCGACTGGTCACGGCCGTGGCCCGAGGGCGTGAGGCTTGCGCGGCTGCCCTTGCCCGGGCCGTGCAAGGCGCGGCGGATCGGCCTGGTGTGGGCGACCGGCGGCGCGCGCGCGCGGGCCGTGGCGGCGCTGCGCGAGGAGTGCAAGGCGGTCAGCGCACAGCGTTGACCGCCCCGGCGGCACGCGGTTTCAGAGCGGCGGGAAATCGGCCGGATCGGGGCGCCGCACCGGCACTCCGTCGCCGTCGCAGGTGCCGGCGCGGCACAGGTGCTCGCGCAGGGCCGGGGTGGCCTGCACGATGATGTGGTACAGCGCGTGCTGCTCCATGGTGCCGCGCACGGCGTGGCTGCCCGGACCGGTCGCCCAGATCCCCACGTCGTCCCCGCCGTGGGTCTCGTCCCACATCGGTACCAGCGCCTCCTGCAGGTAGTCCGGATGCGCGGTGTCGACCTCGCGCAGGTCGGGGCGACCTGTGGCCGGAGCGTAGTCGTGGGGCTTGTGCGGAAGGGACTTGGGCCCGGCAGGCTGGTGGTCGCTGGCGCCGGTATTGCCCGCGCCGTTGGCATAGACCAGCGTGGTGTAGGGCAGGCCCAGCGCGTCGAGCGCCTCCGGGCCGGGTTGGCCATCCTCGCCGGGCCGGTCACGGACCGTCCCCAGGATCGGGTTGCCGCGGTGCGGATAGCCCACGAACCCCAGCGTGTGCGAGTGGTCGGCGGTGACGAGGATCAGGGTGTCCTCGCGCGAGGTGGCATCGAGCGCCGCCTGTACTGCGCGCGCAAGCGAGACGGTCTCGTCCAGCGCGCGATAGGCGTTGCCGGCGTGGTGTGCATGGTCGATGCGTGCACCCTCGACCAGCATCACGTATCCGTCCTCGTGGGAGGCCAGCTGCTCGATCGCGAAGCGGGTCATCTCGGCCAGGTCCGGATCCCCGGTCGGGCCCCGCTCGCGGTCGTGTTCGTACTGCATGTGCTGCGGCTCGAACAGGCCCAGGACATAGCGGCTGCCGCGCGCCTTGCGTAGTTGTTCGCGGTTCCACGCGAAGCGCCCATCCGGGTGCGCCTGCAGCCATTCGTGCACCAGGTCGCGGCCGTCCCGGCGCGCGCCGGTCAGGTCGGGGTACTCGGGATCCCGTGTCTCCAGCGGCAGGAAGCGCGCGCGGCCTCCACCCAGCAGGACACGTGGCGCGGCGGTGGGCGCCAGCCCGGCCAGCTGCGCCGCGATGTCGCGGCAACCCTGCGCCCGGGCATCGTCGGACAGGTCGGCATCCCCCTCCCAGCGCCGGTTCGGGGTATGGGCATAGGTGGCCGCCGGGGTCGCATGGGTCAGGCGGGCGGTGGTCACCACGCCAGTGGCCATGCCGGCACTGGCACCCAGGCGCAGCCACGACAACGCGTGCTTGCGCTGGCTGTCGGCGCAGTCGTCGACAGCGCCGGCGGCCACGCCGATGGCGCCCATGTGGGTCTTGATGCCGGTCGCGATGGCGGTCATCGTGCCGGCGGAATCGGGCGTCTGCGAGTCGGTGTTGTAGGTCTTGCTCAGGCCGGTGTGCGGAAAGCGTTCCCACGACAGCGCGTGGTCCTCACCCGGTCCGCCCAGGCGCTGGCCTTCGAGAATGCGGGCGGCCGCGACCGTGGTCAGGCTCATGCCGTCGCCGAGGAACACGATCACATTGCGCGCCCGGCCGTGCGCGGCCCCGTTGCCCGCCGCGTACTGGGCGCCCTGGAGGTACCACCAGTCCGGGCTTTCGCGCGGCGGCGGCGCGCCGTCGGGCACCGAAGTGCGGGCCGGCATGCTGATGGTCCAGGCCGCGATCACCATGATCACGCCGGTACGAAGGAAGGATCTACACGACATCGCGGCACCTGCGGGAAGCCAGAAGTCGCCCTGCGCACAACGGGGCGAACGGTGGCGGCAGGGCATTGTTGCTGCGGCGCAACATATTTTGGCTGTCTCGAAAAGATAGTTTTTCTAGCGCCTGAAGGTAGACCGCTCGGACCCGTTGGCCGGCGGGCGCCCCCTACCATGCGCCGGCGTCCGAGGGGCAGTGCACTGCTGCCCCGGGCATCCAGCACATCCACGGGGAACCACACCATGATCAAGCCGCTTTGCATTGCCATCGCTGGCGTCATCGCACTGTCGGGCGTCCACTCGGCGCAGGCCCAGGACAGCGACGCCGACACCGCCGCCCAGACCCGCGAACGGGACCTGAGGACGCTCGACAACGTCATCGTCACGGGCAGCCGCGCCCCGCGCGCCGTGGACCGCATTCCGGGCGCGGTCAGCGTGATCACCACCCAGGAGATCAGCAATTCGCTGACCCTCAGCGAAGACGCGACCGCGGTGCTGTCGCGCATGATCCCCGGCTACTCCGAATCCACCCAGGCGCTGACCAACTCGGGTGAGACCCTGCGCGGCCGCATCGCGCTGCGCCTGTTCGACGGCGTGCCGCAGACCTCGCCGCTGCGCGAGACCAACCGCGCCGGCAGCTTCACCGATCTGGGCATCGTCGGCCGCATCGAGGTGATCAACGGCCCGTCCGCGGCCGAGGGCCTGGGCGCTGCCGGCGGCATCATCAACTACATCTCCAAGGTGCCGGAAGAAGGCACCAACGCGACCCTCACCACGCGCTGGTCGACCCAGGGCACGGGCGACAGCGACGGCTGGAAGCTCGGGCTGACCGTGGGCCACAAGCAGGACGAATACGACGTGTTCGTGGCCACATCGTTCGTCGATCGCGGCATGTCCTACGACGGCAACGGTCGCGCGATCGGCATGCGCGGGTCGGGCTCGATCAGCGATTCGGAAGCCAAGAACCTCTTCCTGAAGGCGGGCATGAACTTCGGCGAGAACGACATGCAGCGCCTGCAGGCGAGCATCAGCCGCTTCAACCTCACCGGCAAGGGCAACTACACCGGCGTCAACGCCGACCGCGCCGCAGGCCTGACCGCGACCGCCGTGCGCGGCACGCCGCTGGGCTCGCTGACCGAGTTCAACGATTTCGACCAGATGCAGTTGCAGTACCGCCACGACGATCTGTTCGGTGGCACCCTCGTGGTCGACGCCTACCGCGCCGACCAGGCGATGCGTTATCCGGCCGAGGATGGCCGCGACCGCCAGGATCCGGACATCGCACCGCTCGGCACCCTGATCGACCAGTCGGAAGTGACGTCGTCCAAGCGCGGCCTGCGCGGCTCGTTCTCGCGCCCGGACATCTTCGGCATCAGCGGGCTCGAGCTGAGCACCGGCGTCGACTCGGTCAAGGACACCACCGACCAGCGCCTGGCCATCACCAGGCGCGTGTGGGTGCCGCCGATGGAGTACACCAGCCTGGCGCCGTACGCGCAGCTCTCCTACGACCTCGACCGGCTGACGCTGAGCGCCGGCGTGCGTCACGAAGACGGCGAGCTCAGCGTCGATGGCTACACCACCACCTGGTACAACAACCGCGTATTCGTGGAAGGCGGCACGCTCGAATACAGCGCGACGCTGCCGAACTTCGGCGCCGTGTGGCGCTTCAACGACGCCCTGTCGGCGTTCGCGTCGTACTCGGAAGGCTTCAGCCTGCCCAACGTCGGCATCCCGCTGCGCAACATCAACCGCCCCGGCCAGTCCGTCGCCGGCATCCTCGACCTGCAGGCGATCGTGGTCGACAACAAGGAAATCGGCCTCAACTACCGCACCAGGCGGTTCACCGCCAGCGCCTCGGCCTACCGCAGCTATTCGGAGCTGGGTGTGTCGCTGAGCACCGATCCGCTGACCGGCGACTTCGTGATGAACCGCGGGCCGGTGCTGATCCGCGGCTTCGAGGTCAGCGGCAGCTACATCGCCAGCGATGCGCTGACCCTCAACGCGATGTACTCGCGCGTGATCGGCAAGACCTGGTGGCGCGCGGGCGAGGCCCTCGACAAGCACATGGGTGCCAACGACATCAGCCCGGACAAGATCTCGGCCAACGTGTCGTGGAAGTTCGTGCCCAACGCCGACCTGGTGGTGAGCTCGACCAGCTATCTCGGCCGCAGCCTCAACACGGGCGAACGGACCTCCGGCCGCACCCTGCTCGACGCGACCGTGGGCTACGACACCGGCCGCTTCGGCACCCTGTCGTTCGGCATCGAGAACCTGTTCGACAAGCAGTACATCCTGTTCACGTCCGAGGCCAGCACCGCCAACGACGACTGGATGGCAGGCCGCGGCCGGACCTACTCGCTGACGCACAGCATCCGCTTCTGATGGCGATGCGGTCGGAAGCAGGCCATGCAGACCATCTGCGCTGGCATGGCCTGCGTCCGTCCACCTGGTGGCGTGGCTGCCTGCTGCTGGTCATGACAGGCGCGTCGATGGCCATCGGCGGCGCAGCGGCGTCGCCGGACCGCCAGGCCCAGCAGGATGTCCTGCTGGCGTCCCTGGTCGAAGCGGGCTATCCCGGGGCGCGCATGATCGTCGTCCGCGACGGCCGGACGCTGGTCGACGCGGCCGTCGGCCATGCCGATCTCGCGCGCACTCAGCCCCTGCACCGCGACGCGATCTACCGCATCTATTCCATGACCAAGCCCGTGGTGTCCGCCGCGGTCCTGCGCTTCGTCGCCGAGGGCCGGGCGCGGCTCGACGATCCGGTGTCGCTGCATCTGCCGGGTCTGGCGGACCTGCAGGTCATGACCGCCGATGGCCACACCCGCGCGCCGCGTCGCGCGCTGACCCTGCGCCATCTGCTCACCCACACGACCGGCTTCCCGGTGTCGCCGGGGCCGGCGCTGCGCCTGCGCGAAGCGGCCGGCCTCGAAGACAGCCCGGACCTGGCCGGATACGTGTCGCGCCTGGCCGACGTGCCGCTGGCGGGAGATCCCGGCAGCCGCTTCGACTACGACAGCATCGCCACCGAAGTGCTGGGACGGCTGCTGGAGGTCTGGAGCGGACAGCCGCTCGACGCGCACCTGCGCGAGGTCGTGTTCGAGCCCCTGGGCATGACCGACACCGGTTTCGAGGTGCCAGCGGCACACCGTCACCGCGTCGTCGCGCTCGGCCGCATGGTCGATGGGCGCCTCGTCGCCCACGATGCCCCGCACGCGCGGGCGCCGGGCACCCGCCTGCGTGCCTATCCCGGCGCTGCCGGCGGCCTGTATGCCACCGCCGCCGACTATCTGGCCTTCGCGCGCATGCTGCTCGATGGCGGGCGCGTGGGCAGCGGGCAATGGCTGCCGCGCGCGCTGGTCGAGGACATGCTGACCGACCAGTTGCAGCCGATGGGCCTGGCGGTGCCGTATGTCGACGACCGGCCCGGCCAGGGCTTCGGGCTCGGCGTGTCGGTACTGCTCGATCCGCCGGCGCGCGAGCGCACCGGCGCAGCCGGGCAGGCGGGCTGGTCCGGCGCGGCGTCGACCTGGTTCGTGATCGATCCGGCCACCCGCAGCATCGGCGTGCTGCTGCTCCAGCATGTGCGCAACGGCAGCGCCGACGATCTGCCCCCGGTCTCCACCCGCTTCTACAACCATGTGCAACAGGTGATCTCAAAGTGAAACCGCGTCCCCGCGTCCTCGTCGCCGGTTCCGCAAACCTCGATTTCGTGGTGCGCGCCGAGTCCATTCCCGCGCCCGGCGAAACCGTGCTCGGGCGCGATTTCCAGACATTTCCCGGCGGCAAGGGTGCCAACCAGGCCGTGGCCGCTGCGCGCGCAGGCGGCGCCGAGACGCACATGCTGCTCGCGCTCGGCGACGATGCCCACGCGCAGCCGGTCGAGGCGTCGTTGCGCGACGCGGGCGTGACGCTCGACATCCGCCGCCAGCATGCCCACGCCACCGGCGTCGCCTTCATCTGTCTGTCGGATGGCGCCGAGAACGCGATCACGGTCGCGCCGGGCGCCAACACGGCGCTGGTCGCCGACGACCTGCCGGACCTCGCGGGCGTGGACACCCTGCTGCTGCAACTCGAGACCCCGCTCGACGCGGTGGCCGCCTGGGCCGCCCGCGCGCGCGAGGCGGGCGTGCGGGTCGCGCTCAACGCCGCGCCGGCGCGGGCGCTGCCGGAGGCCCTGCTGCGCAACGTGGACGTGCTGATCGTCAATGAAGGCGAACTGGCGATGATCGACGGGCAGGCAGGCGATCTGATCGGCGCGCTCCAGCGCCTGCCCGTGCCGGTGGCGGTCGTCACCCTCGGCGCTGCCGGCTGCATCGCCCGCGAAGGCACGCAGTTGCACCTGCAGCCGGCGTTTCCGGTCGCCGCCGTCGATACCACCGCCGCCGGCGACACGTTCTGCGGGGTGCTGGTGGCCGCCCTGGCCCAGGGCGAGGCGTTGCCTGCTGCGATGCGTGCCGCGGCCGCGGCATCGGCGCTGGCGTGCACGGCGCTCGGCGCGCAGTCGAGCGTGCCCGCGCACGCGGATGTCGAGGCGCTGCTGCGCGGCCAGGCCGATGCCGCGGGCCTCGATGCACTTGCCGCCTGCTGTGGCTCGCGGGCCGCCTGATTCCTATTCCGAGATAGAACGCATGAGCCAGACCCCCTACAGCATCCTCGACGCCGACCCGTCCGGCGACGGCATGTCCGTCGAAGCGGACTACGGCCCGGCGCCGCGCCGCACCGAGTACAAGTTCTCGCACGTCACCACCGGCCGCTACCTGCCCACGCCGGGCAAGGCGCCGGGCTGGCCGTTCGCCGACATCGGCGACTGGATGATCGACGCCAACGACAGCGCGCAGGACTGGCTGGCCGAACTGCGCGACTGGCGCCAGGAGCATCTGGTACGCATCGGCTACGACGATGCGAACTATCGCCACCCCGACCTGCAGTGGGCACAGCGCAACTTCGTGCACGCGCAGATGATGGTCGAGGACCGCTACTTCTTCGATCCCGACACCGGCACCTATACCGTCGACCGCTATCTCGACGATCTGACCGCGCGTTTCGGCGGACTCGACTCGGTGCTGATCTGGTACGTGTATCCGAACATCGGTGTCGACGACCGCAACCAGTTCGATCTGGCCCACGACATGCCCGGTGGCCTCGACGGCCTGCGCCAGGCGGTGCAGGCCTTCCAGGCGCGTGGCGTGCGCGTGTTCCTGCCGGCCAAGCCCTGGGACCACGGCACCCGCGATCCGGGCGTCAGCCATTGGGAAGGCCTTGCGGAGATCGTCGTCGCGGTCGGCGCGGACGGCATCAACGGCGACACCTTCAACGGCGTGCCGCGCGCGTTCTTCGACGCCTGCCAGAAACTCGGTCGCACCGTGGTGCTGCAGCCCGAGTCGACGATCAGTTCGGAAGAACAGCTGATCTGGAACGTGCAGAGCTGGGGCAAGAAGGCGCCCGACGGCCCGGTGCCGCCGGTGTCGAAGTGGAAGTGGCTCGAGCCGCGCCACATGGTGAATTACGAGAACCGCTGGGGTCGCGACCGCACCCACGACCTGCAGTACTGCTTCTTCAACGGCATCGGCTACAACGCCTGGGAAAACATCTGGGGCATCTGGAACCAGTTCACCCCGCGCGATGCCGAAGTGCTGCGCCGCATCGCGACGATCTATCGCCAGTTCCCCGATCTCGTCGTGTCCATGGACTGGGCCCCGTACCAGACCAGCCTGCAGCGCGGCGTGTTCATCAGTCGCTTCCCCGGCGTCGGCCGCACCCTGTGGACGGTGGTCAACCGCAACCCCTATGCGGTCGATGGCGAACAGCTCGCCGAGGCCCATGTCGCCGGCACGCGCTATTACGACGTGTGGAACGGCCGCGAACTCGCGCCGCGCATCATCGACGGCCAGGCCATCTTCGAACTGCCGCTCGAAGCGCGTGGCTTCGGCGCGGTGCTCGCGGTCGAGGCGGGCGTCACCGTCGACGGCCTCGACGGCTTCCTGGCCACGGTTGCCGCGCAGGCGGCCACGCCGCTCGCTGCGCATTCGGCCACCTGGCGCGCACTGCCGCAGGCGCTCGTCGACGTGGCGCCGACCGCACCACGGCCCACGGCGCCCGAGGGCATGGTGACCGTCCCGGCGGGCTCGTTCCTGTTCCAGGTCGGCGGCATCGAGATCGAAGGCTTCAACTGGTCCGGCGTCGACGTGCAGTACCCGTGGGAGGACAGCCCGCGTCGCCATCACCGGCGGCGCATGGATCTGGCGGCGTTCCACATCGACCGCCATCCGGTCACCAACGCGCAGTTCAAGCGGTTCATCGATGCGAGCGGCTACGCGCCACGTGACGCGCACAACTTCCTGCGCCACTGGGTCGACGGCGCGCCGCGCGCGGGCTGGGACCACAAGCCGGTGACCTGGGTTTCGCTGGAAGACGCCCGCGCCTATGCGCAATGGGCCGGCAAGCGCCTGCCGCGCGAATGGGAATGGCAGTACGCCGCGCAGGGCCACGACGGCCGTCGCTATCCCTGGGGCAACGACTGGCACGACAGCTTCGCGCCGCGCATCAACCGCGGACGTCGCCTGCAGCCACCGGCCGATGTCGACGCACATCCGCAGGGCGCGTCGCCGTTCGGCGTCGAGGACCTGGTCGGCAACGTCTGGCAGTGGACCGACGAGTTCGTCGACGACCACACCCGCGCGGCCATCCTGCGCGGAGGCAGCAGCTACCAGCCGCAGACCTCGCACTGGTACTTCCCGCAGGCCTACCGCCTCGACCAGCACGGCAAGTACCTGTTGATGGCGCCCGCCAAGGACCGCTCGGGCACGATCGGCTTCCGCTGCGTGGTCGATGCCGGCGGAGACGTGCGATGAGCGCGCCGGCAGGCCCGTCGACACGCGACGTGCAGCGTCCGCCCGCGCCTTCGCAGGTGCGCCTGGGCGGCCTGCTCGGCGAGGCGCTGGAGGCCAACCGCCGCGGCCGGCTGTCGACCTTCGTCACCGGTCCCGACAGCCCCGCGATCGCGATCTTCGACCCGGCCCACCGGGCGCACAACGACGAAGGCGACTGGTACGGCGAACACGCCGGCAAGTGGCTGTCGGCGGCCGCCAAGGCCGCCGCGCGCAGCGGCGATGCCACCCTCGAAGCGCATCTGCGCGCAGTCGTGGGGTATCTCGCCGACGTGCAGGACGCCGACGGCTATCTGGGCACCTATGCCCCGGCGCGGCGTTTCATGGTCGCGCAGCCCCCCAAACCCGAAAGCTGGAACGGCGAACCGGCGCTGCGGACCTGGGACGTGTGGACGCACAGCTACCTGCTGCTCGGCCTGCTCGACGTGCACCGCGCGTTCCCGGATTCCGGCGCTCTCGATGCGGCGCGGCGGATCGGCGCGCTGTGCTTCCGCACGTTCTGCATCGACGGCATCGACATCACCAGCGTCGGCAACCATCACGGCATGTCGGCGACGGTGCTGCTCGATCCGGTCATGGACCTGCACGCGCTCACCGGCGATGCGGACCTGCTGGAACTGGCCCGGCGCATCGTCGAACAGATGGCGGCCAACCCGCGGCTGGCGCTGGTGGAGCGCGCGCTCGAGGGCGCCGATCCGTCCGAGATCGCCACCGGCAAGGCCTATCAGCTCTGCTGGAACCTCGTCGGCCTGGCCAAGCTCGCGCGCGTCAGTGGCGATCCGCGCCATCGCCAGGTGCTCGATGCGCAGTGGCAGGCGATCGCCGCGCATCACCTGAGCCTCGGTGGCGGCCCGTTCGGCGGCATCGGCCACCGCTCGCGCGAAGTGTTCAACCCCGCGTTCGTGTTCGACCCGCAGGCGTACGTGGAGACCTGCTCGATCCTCGCCTGGCTGCAGCTCAACCGCGAACTGCTGGCGATCACCGGCGATGCGCGTCATGCGGAGGAGATCGAACGCACAGCCTACAACGACCTGCTCGGCGCCCAGGCGCCCAACGGCGAGGACTGGTGCTACTACTCCTATGCCAACGGCCGGCGCATCCACACCAACTACTGGCGCTGCTGCAAATCCAGCGGCGCGATGGCGATCGAGGAACTGCAGGGCATCGCCTGGGCCGAGCGCGATGACGGGCCGGTGGTGAACCTGCTGGGGCCGGGCGAGGCGACGTTCGCACGCGCCGATGCCGGGCGCATGCACATCGTGCAGGACACGCGCTACCCCTTCGACGGCGCGGTGCGGTTCGAGCTCGATGTCGAACGCGAGGCGACGTTCGCGCTGCGCATCCGTGTGCCGGCCTGGGCGCAGGACGCGGCGCTGAAGGTCAACGGCGTGGCGTTCGCCGGCGCGCTGGTGCCTGGCGACTACGCATGCATCGCGCGCAGCTGGCGCAGCGGCGACGTCGTCACGCTCGACCTGCCGATGTCGCCGCGTGTCCATCGCCGCAGCTACAGCAACATCCAGGTCTCGCGTGCGCCCGACGGCAGTCCCGTCCGCCAGCAGGTGCTGCATTACCGCTGGATCGCCCTTGGCCGCGGGCCGCTGGCCTATGCGACCGGCCTCGTCGACGGCTACAAGACGGCGGAGATCGTGCGCCTGCCCGACGACGACGCACGGATCCGCATCGACACGCTGCCGCCACAGGGCGACGATCCCGCGCCCGGGCTGCGCCTGCATTTCGACGACCGCCCGGCGATCGACTTCGCGCCCTACTACGGCATCGGCGCGCGCGCCGACCGCATCTGGCGCCTGACCTGGCTGGGCCTGGCGCCCGTCGGCGATGGCGCCGATCCCGAGGACTGCGGAGCGCTTTGAGATGATGCCGGCGCGCAAGCAAGTTTCCGTGGCCCCAGAACATAGGACGGATGGATGGGTTGCGATGCCGCGCATGCGCAGACTTCGCGCGGCCTTCGCCCCGGCCACGAAAGGATGTCGGACGACATGACAGGATCCATCTTCGACAGCGGCCGCCCCGGGCCGGCAGGCCCCCTGAGCGGCGTCCGCGTGCTCGACCTGAGCGCCTACATCGCCGGTCCCTACGGCTGCACGCTGCTGGCCGACCAGGGCGCGGACGTGATCAAGGTCGAGCCGCCCGACGGCGACAACCTGCGCAACTATCCCTCCACGCTCGCCGACGAAAGCCGCGCCTTCCTTGGCGTGAACCGCAGCAAGCGCGGCGTCACCCTGAACCTGAAGGACGATGACGACCGCGCGGTGCTGTACCGGCTCGTGCGCGAGGCCGACGTGCTGGTGCACAACTTCCGCCCCGGCGTGCCGGAGCGGCTGGCGATCGACTTCGCCACCCTGGCGGCGCTCAATCCGCGGCTGATCTATTGCGCGGTCACCGGTTACGGCGAGACCGGCCCGCTGAAGGACAAGGCCGGCTACGACCAGGTGCTGCAGACGATGACCGGCATGTGCGCGCTGCAGGGCAAGCGCGGCGGCGCCCCGGAGCTCATATACGGCTCGGTGGTCGACTACTACGCCGCCGCGCTGCTCGCGGCCGGTGTGTCCTCGGCGCTGTTCGAGCGCGAGCGCAGCGGTGAAGGCCAGTTCGTCGGCGTGTCGCTGCTGCGCAGTGCGCTGACGATGCAGTCGGCGCGGATGATCTGGGCCGAGGGCGAAGCGCTCGACGTCGGCCGCGACATGCGCTCGGGTGGCGTCACCGGGCTGCATCCGACCCGCGAGGGCTGGCTGTACGTGTCGGCCAACACGCCGCGCTTCTGGCGCGCGCTGTGCACGCTGACCGGCCTGAACGCGCTGGCCGACGATCCGCGTTACGACAGCGTGCGCAAGCGCGCGCTGCATGCCGACGAGATCCTGCCGCAACTGCATGCGGCGCTGGCCACGCGCGATGCGCTGGCGTGGGAGGCGCACTTCGGCGAAGCGGTGCCGTGCGCGGCCGCGCGCGCTGTGGAGGACATGTTCGAGCACCCGCAGGTGCTGGCCGAGGAGATGGTCGCGACCATCGCCCATCCACGACTGGGCAGCTATCAGGGGGTCTCCCGTCCGATCCGCTTCGGCCGCACCCCCGGCCCCGCACCTTTCGCCGCGCCGGGCTTCGGCGAGCACACCGACGCGATCAGGGTGGCCCTCGGCGACGCCGGGCGCGACAATGAGGGCTCCGCCTGAAGCGCGGCTCGTGTCCCAACCCGGAGGTCTCCATGTCCGCTGCAAGAACCGCGTCCAAACTCGCCCAGCTGCGCGAGCTCTCCGTCGTGGTCGCCGACACCGGCGACGCCGAGGCCATCGCCCGCCTGCGGCCGGTGGACTGCACGACCAATCCCACGCTCGTGCGCAAGGCGCTGGACCTGCCGATCTACGCCGATCTCGTCGATCGCGAACTCGCTCGCGCGCGTGAGTTGTCCGGCGATCCCGACGCCGTCGCCCGCCAGGTCGTCGATCGGCTGACGATCGGCGTGGGCCGCAAGCTCGCCGGCCTCGTCCCCGGCCGGGTGTCGACCGAGGTCGATGCCGATCTCTCGCACGACACCGAGGCGACCATCGCCAAGGCCCGTCAGTTCATCGAGATGTACCGCGACGCCGGCGTCTCGCGCGAGCGCGTGCTGATCAAGATCGCCGCGACCTGGGAAGGCATCCGCGCCGCCAAGGAGCTGCAGCGCGAGGACATCGACTGCAACCTGACGCTGATCTTCAACCGGACCCAGGCGATCGCCTGCGCCGAGGCCGGCGTCTTCCTGATCTCGCCGTTCGTGGGCCGCATCCTCGACTGGTATGTCGCCCGTGGCGAAACCCCGGCGACGATCGACGAAGATCCGGGCGTGCGGTTCGTGCGCGACGTCTATACCGAGTTCAAGCGTCGCGGTTCGCCGACCGTGGTGATGGGCGCGTCGTTCCGCTCCACCGCGCAGATCGAGGCGCTCGCCGGCTGTGACCGCCTGACGATCTCGCCGGACCTGCTCGAAGCGCTGGACAAGGAATACGGCGAGTTGCCGCGCCGGCTCTTCCCCGGCAAGGCCGACGGCGTCGGCGGCACGCCGGTCGATGCCGAGCGCTTCGCGCGCGACATGGCCGCCGATCCGATGGCCACCGAGAAGCTGGAAAGCGGGATCGCCGCCTTCGCCAAGGATCTGCACGCGCTGCGGGCCACCATCGCCGGGCGGCTGCAGGCCGGCTGATATGCGCGCGGGTATCCGGGCGGCCGCGCTTGCCGCCCTGTTGCCGGCACTGGCCGGCTGCGCGCTCGCCACGCGCGAGGCGCGGTTTGCCGCCGCGCCCGTGCCCGAGTCCGCGCCCGGGGTCAGCATCGGTTATCTCGATGCGCCCGCGTTCGACAGCGTCCCGCTGCTGCCGCCGCCACCCGCGCCGGGTTCGGCCGCGCAGGCCCATGACGACGCGATCGCCGCCCGCAGCCTGCCGTTGCAGGGCACTGCCCGCTGGCGCCAGGCAGTGGCCGATGCGGACCTGACATTTCCGGCCGCCGCGCCGTTGTTCTCCTGTGCGCTCGGCGTCGAGATCGACGCGCAGCGCACGCCGCATCTGGTGCGGCTGCTGCGACGCAGCCTGGCCGACGCCGCCACCGCCGGCCGCGCGGCCAAGGACCATTGGCAGCGTGCGCGCCCGTTCGTGCGCAACGGCGCTCCGGTCTGTACCCCGCAGGACAGCGCCAAGTTGATGGCCAGCGCCGCGTATCCCTCCGGTCACGCTGCGATCGGCTGGACCTGGGCGCTGGCGCTGGTCGAACTTGCGCCCGAACGCGCCGATCCGCTGCTGCAGCGCGGCCGCAGCTTCGGCGAGAGCCGCCTGGTCTGCAACGTGCACTGGCATAGCGACATCGTCGCGGGCGAGCGTGTCGGCGCGGCGACCTATGCACGCCTGCAGGCAGCGCCCGAGTTCCGTGCCGACCTTTCCGCCGCGCGCCGCGAGATCGCCGCGCAACGGGCTGCCGGTGCGACGCCGCGGCATTGCGATGACGAGGCTGCCGCCCTGCGGCGCTCGCCGCTGCCGGCCGCCGACGCGCGCGAATGACCGCGCAGCTGCCCGTGCCCGATGATCCGCGCCCGCAGGCGCCGGAACCACCGCTGCCCAGCGATTGCTGCGACAGCGGTTGCGCGGTGTGCGTGCACGACAGCTACGCCGAGGACCTGCAGTACTACCGCGAGCAACTCGCGGCCTGGCGGGCGCGCCATCCCGACGCGGACTGAGCTCGCGGCGCCGTCGGACTGTGCCCGACGTTGGGGGGTATCATCTCGGGCCCCGGTTACCACCGCTCGCACAGGACTTTCGAACGTGGCAGTCAATCAGGAACAGCTGGACAGGATCAGGGCAGGCAAGGGCTTCATCGCCGCGCTCGACCAGAGTGGCGGCAGCACGCCCAAGGCGCTCAAGCTCTACGGCATCGAGGAGAACGAGTACGCCGACGACGCGGAGATGTTCGGCCTCGTGCACAAGATGCGCAGCCGCATCGTCACCAGCCCCGCCTTCAGCGGTGAACGCGTGTTCGGCGCGATCCTGTTCGAGCGCACGCTCGACGACCGGTTCGACGGCCGCGACGCCGCCGAATACCTGTGGCAGGTCAAGGGCGTCGTGCCGTTCCTGAAGATCGACAAGGGCCTGGAAGACGAGGCGAACGGCGTGCAGTTGCTCAAGCCGATCCCGGGCCTGGACGAACTGCTGGCCCGCGCCAAGGCCAAGGGCGTGTTCGGCACCAAGGAACGTTCGGTCATCAAGCAGAACAACGCCGCCGGGATCGCCGCGGTGCTCGACCAGCAGTTCGAACTCGGCCAGCAGGTGCTCGACGCCGGCCTGGTGCCGATCATCGAGCCCGAGGTCGACATCAAGGCCGCAGACAAGGCGGAGATCGAGACCACGCTCAAGCAGGGCCTGCTCGAGCGCCTCGACAAAGTGGACGCATCGACGCCGGTGATCCTCAAGCTCACGCTGCCGGAAGTCGACGGCTTCTTCCAGGAACTGGTCGACCACCCGAGCGTGCTGAAAGTCGTCGCGCTGTCGGGCGGCTACAGCCGCGAGGACGCCAACGCGCGCCTGGCCAGGAACCCGGGCGTGGTCGCGAGCTTCAGCCGCGCACTCACCGAAGGGCTGAGCGCGCAGCAGAGCGACGACGAGTTCAACGCCGCGCTCGATACCGCGATCGAATCGATCTACCGCGCATCGATCGCCTGAGCCTCGCGCCAGGGCGGTGACAGGAAGCCGGCGCACACGCGCCGGCTTTTCTTTGCGCGATCCGCGTCGCCCACGCGCTGGACCGGCGCCCGCACGTGGACTAGCAGGGCACCGCCGATCGAATTCGATCAGCGCGACGTGAAGCACCCGGCGTCGGCGCGTGAACGATTGGGACGCAAACGTTAGAAACGGGTTTGTTGCGACCGCCACGTTCTCGACAACTCCTGCGAGTGCCTAAACGGCAAATCCGTTGTGCCTCCGAATCCACTGCGGTTTGTCCGGTCCGCGCATAGCGTGGATCCATCGAAGCCATCGCAGGGAGGAGTTCCGAAGATGTCGTATCCCACCTTCGCCGCGTACTACATGGTGCGTCGCCCCCGGTCCGCGGAGCAGGGCTCCGGCGCGTCCGCTGGAGGCGCCGCCGCATTCGAGCGTCGCCCCGGCCGCCCGGCACGCACGCCGGCAAAATCCGGCGAGGACGCCGCGCGCATCGCGCAGGCGAGGGACTGGCGACGCGCCGGCTGAGTCCGGCCCGCCTGCCCCGCACGGCGCATGCCGTACCCGGTTGCGCACGCCCAGGCTGCGGCGTGCTCCCTGCAGCAAAGCCGGTGGCGACGCGCACGCGGCCGTTGGATGGCGCTTGCTATTGTGCGGCCTCCCGGACGCCACGGACTCCCCGATGAAAGCTGCGCTTGTGCTGCTTCTTGCTGTACCCGGTCTCGCCTTCGCCCAGAGCCGCGACCAGGCGGGCGCTGCGCCCCCGCGCGGCTGGTCGGTCGGCGTGGCCGTCGCCGCGGCCGACAGTCCCTACGTGGGCGAAGGCGCGCGCATCCTGCCGTTCCCGATGTTCGCCTACGAGGGTGAGCGCCTGTTCCTGCGCGGGATATCCGGCGGCCTACATCTGATCGACAGCGGCGCGTTCCAGATCGACGCGCTGGTATCGGCGCGGCTCGACGGCTTCGACATCGACGACCTGAGCGCATCGGGGCTCGCCGCGAACGGCCTCGATGCGGTACTGCTCGACGACCGCGACCACGGTCTCGACGCCGGCATCGGCGCGGCCTGGTCCGGCAGCTTCGGCCGCGTGCGGCTGCAGGCACTGGCCGATGTCACCGACACCAGCGGCGGCCACGAGATCGGCCCC
>Ga0233369_1000328_pt1 | contig 21715 bp, 20 predicted proteins | sample ElkDunMinimDraft_26_FD_191537 | JGI IMG/M metagenome (GOLD analysis project Ga0233369, IMG submission 191537) | Fecal eukaryotic communites from dung pellets of Tule Elk in California, USA - Elk Dung D16 | ecosystem: Host-associated > Mammals > Digestive system > Large intestine > Fecal | place... | reverse complement strand
GTTCTCGCATCCGCCGCTGGCCATGGTCGGCCTGACCGAGCCCGAGGCGCGCGAGCGCTACGGCGATGACGTGCATGTCTATCGCAGCAAGTTCCGGCCGATGCGCGAGGCGTTGGCCGAATCCGCAGAGCGCAGCGTGTTCAAGCTCGTCTGCGTCGGCGCGGAGCGGCGCGTGGTCGGGCTGCACCTGCTCGGCGACTCGGCCGACGAGATCCTCCAGGGCTTTGCCGTGGCGCTCAAGCGGGGCATCACCCTCGACGATCTCCACGACACGATCGCGATCCATCCCACGAGCGCCGAAGAGATCGTGCTGATGCGCTGACGCCACCGACGGGTGGCGGCGACATGGCCGGCCTTACAATGCGCCGATGTCCGAAGCCCCGCCAATCTTCCAGCTGCAGCGCGGCACTGCCCCGCTGCTGGTCAGCCTGCCGCACGACGGCACCCACGTGCCTGCCGAGATCGGCGCGCGCCTGACACCCTCCGCCCGGCGCGTACCCGACACCGACTGGCATATCGCCCGCCTCTACGGAATCGCGCGCGCCCTTGGCGCGTCCGTGCTGGTGCCGTCCCACTCGCGCTACGTCATCGACCTCAACCGCGCGGAAGACGACGTGTCGCTGTACCCGGGACAGAACACCACCGGCCTGTGTCCGCTGGTGCAGTTCGACGGTACGCCCGTCTACCGCGACGGCGCCGCCCCGGATGCTGACGAGGTGCGGGCCCGGGTCGATCGCTACTGGCGCCCCTACCACGCGGCACTGCAGGGCGAGATCGCGCGCCTGCTTGCCGCGCATGGCCGCGTCGTGCTGTGGGAAGGCCACTCGATCAAGGGCGATCTGCCGTTCCTGTTCGAAGGTCGGCTGCCGGACCTCAATCTCGGCACCGCCGGCGGCGCCAGCTGCAGCCCGGCGCTGCAGGCGCGGCTGGAGGCCGTGCTCGCCGCGCAGACGGACTATGGCTGGGTGGCCAACGGGCGTTTCAAGGGGGGGCACATCACCCGCCACTTCGGCGATCCCGCGCGCGGCATCGAAGCGGTGCAGCTCGAGATCAGCCAGCGCTGCTACATGGACGAAACCACGTTCGAGTGGGACGCGGCGCGCGCCGATGCGTTGACGCCGTTGCTGCGGAGCCTGCTCGCCGGCGCCATCGGATTCGCGGCCGGCGCATGAGCCCCGCGGGCGACGCCACGCTGCTGCGGCCGTTCCGGCCGATGCTGTGGCTGGTGGCCGCGGCGGTGTTCATGCAGATGCTCGACACCACCATCGTCAACACGGCGCTGCCGGCGATGGCGGCTGATCTGGGGCAGTCGCCGTTGCGCATGCAGTCGGTGGTCGTGGCCTATGCCCTGACAGTGGCGATGCTGATTCCCGCGTCGGGCTGGCTGGCCGACCGGATCGGGACGCGCCGGCTGTTCGTCGGTGCGATCCTGCTGTTCACGGTCGGCTCGCTGGCCTGCGCCGCGTCGCAAAGCCTGGATGCGCTGGTCGCGGCGCGTGTGCTGCAGGGGATCGGCGGCGCCATGCTGCTGCCGGTCGGGCGGCTCGCCGTGCTGCGTGCGGTGCCGCGCGGCAGCTTCCTTGCGGCGATGAGTTTCGTGACCGTGCCGGGGCTGGTCGGCCCGCTGATCGGACCGGCGCTGGGCGGCTGGCTGTCCGATGTCGCGTCCTGGCACTGGATCTTCCTGATCAACCTGCCGCTGGGCCTGGTGGGCGGAATCGCGGCGCTGAAATGGATGCCCGATCTGCGCGCGCCGGTGGCGCGCTTCGATGCGCCGGGCTACGGGCTGCTCGCGTTCGGGATGATCGCGGTGTCGCTGTCGATAGATGCGCTTTCGGGGCATGCGCCGCGCCAGGCGGCGCTGGTGGTGCTGCTGGTCGCCGGCCTGGCGGCGCTGGTCGCCTACTGGCTGCATGCCGCGCGCGCGTCCGCGCCGCTGTTTCCGCTGACGCTGTTCCGCACCCGGACCTTCAGCATCGGCCTGCTCGGCAACATGTTCGCAAGACTGGGCAGCAGCGGCATGCCGTACATGATCCCGTTGCTGCTGCAGGTCGCACTCGGGTTTCCGGCCACCCAGGCGGGGCTGATGATGGTGCCTGTCGCAATCGCCGGCATGTTCTCCAAACGCATCGTCGTGCCCCTGGTGCAGCGCTTCGGCTACCGCAACGTGCTGTTGGTCAATACCGTGCTGACCGGCCTGACGATGGCGAGCTTCGCCCTGGTCGATGCCGGCCAGCCGCTGTGGCTGCATCTGCTGCAGTTCGCCGTGTTCGGCGCGGTCAATTCGCTCCAGTTCACCGCGATGAACACCCTGGCGCTGCGCGATCTGGGCGGGTCGGAGGCGAGCGCCGGAAACAGCCTGCTGTCGATGGTGATGATGCTGGCGATGAGCCTGGGCGTCGCCACGGCCGGTGGACTGCTCGGTGCATTCGGCGGGGAGCCGGCCGGGACAGCCCCGATGCTCTCGGCCTTCCGCTGGACCTTCGTCTGCCTCGGCGCGCTGACCATGGCCTCGGCGGCGATCTTCGCCCAGCTCGGCCCGACCCGCCGCATTTCCGAGCGGGTCGTGGACACGGCCGACCGGGGCTGAGGCGGCGCGATCGATCCGCGCCGCTCGGAACGCGGCCAGGCGGCGCCTGCCTGCGAGCGGTCGCCCGCAAGCCGCAGGCCTGTCCGGAGTTGCAGGCGCCCGCGACAGCGTGGGACGAAGCCGGCCTGTCAGACCTCGAGTGTGGCCAGGTCGCCCTTGGTTTCCAGCCAGGCCTTGCGGTCGCCGGCGCGCTTCTTGGCGAGCAGCATGTCGACCAGCGAGCGTGTTTCCAGGTCGTCGTCGACGGTCAGCTGCACCAGGCGCCGCGTATCGGGATGGATCGCCGATTCGCGCAGCTGCGAGGGATTCATCTCGCCCAGACCCTTGAAGCGGGTCACGTTGACCTGTCCCTTGAGCTTCTCGCGCGCGATCTTCTCCAGCAGCAGGCGCTTTTCTTCCTCGTCCAGCGCGTAGAACACCTGCTTGCCCACGTCGACGCGGAACAGCGGCGGCATCGCGACGAAGATGTTGCCGGCCGCGACCAGCGCGGGGAAGTGCTGCAGGAACAGCGCGCACAGCAGGGTGGCGATGTGCAGGCCGTCGGAATCGGCGTCGGCCAGGATCACGACCTTGCCGTAGCGCAGGCCGGAAATATCGTCCTTGCCCGGATCGCAGCCGATCGCGATCGCCAGGTTGTGCACTTCCTCCGAACCCAGCACCGAGGTGCTGGCGACTTCCCAGGTGTTGAGGATCTTGCCGCGCAACGGCAGGATCGCCTGGAAGTCCTTGTCGCGCGCCTGCTTGGCACTGCCGCCGGCGGAATCGCCCTCGACCAGGAACAGTTCGGTGCGCGAGAGGTCCTGGCTGATGCAGTCGGCCAGCTTGCCGGGCAGCGCCGGCCCCTGGGTGACCTTCTTGCGGACGATCTGCTTTTCGGTCTTGAGCCGCGCACTCGCCCGGTCGATCGCGAGCTGGGCGATCTTCTCGCCCAGATCCGTGTGCTGGTTGAGCCAGAGCGAGAATGCATCGTGCGCGGCGCCCTCGACGAAGCCCGCGGCCTGGCGCGAGGACAGTCGTTCCTTGGTCTGGCCGCTGAACTGCGGGTCGGTCATCTTCATCGACAGCACGAAGGCGACGCGGTCCCAGACATCCTCCGGCGCCAGCTTCACGCCCCGGGGCAGCAGGTTGCGGAAATCGCAGAACTCGCGCAGCGCGTCGGTGAAACCGGTGCGCAGGCCGTTGACGTGGGTGCCGTGCTGCGCGGTCGGGATCAGGTTGACGTAGCTCTCCTGCACCAGTTCGCCCTCGACCACCCATGCGACCGCCCAGTCGACGGTCTCGGTGTCCTTCTTCAGCGCGCCGACGAACAGCTCGGGCGGCAGCAGTTCGCGTTCCGCGAGCTCGCCCTTGAGGTAGTCGCGCAGCCCGTCCTCGAACAGCCACCGGTCGCGCTCGCCGGTCGCCTCGTCGAACAGGGTGACGGTCAGGCCCGGACACAGCACGGCCTTGGCTCGCAGCAGGTGGCGCAGGGCCCGCACGCTGAATTTCGGGGTGTCGAAATACTTCGGGTCGGCCCAGAAGCGCACGCGGGTGCCGGTGTTCTTCTTGCCCACCGTGCCGACGACTTCCAGCGGCGTCGCGCGGTCGCCGTTGCGGAAGGTGATGCGGTGTTCGCTGCCGTCGCGCTTGATGTGCACTTCCACCAGCGTCGACAGCGCATTGACCACGCTGACGCCCACGCCGTGCAGGCCGCCGCTGAAGGTGTAGTTCTTGTTGCTGAACTTCCCGCCGGCATGCAGGCGGGTGAGGATCAGCTCCACGCCCGGGATCTTCTCTTCCGGATGGATGTCGACCGGCATGCCGCGGCCATCGTCGGACACCTCGCAGCTGCCGTCCTTGAAGAGCGTCACGGCGATCTCCCGCGCGTGGCCTGCCAGCGCCTCGTCGACGGCGTTGTCGATCACCTCCTGCGCCAGATGGTTCGGGCGGGTGGTGTCGGTGTACATGCCGGGGCGGCGCTTGACCGGATCCAGGCCGGAAAGAACTTCGATGTCGGCGGCGTTGTAGCGGGTGTTCATGCGGGAATGCTGCGCGGGAATCGGCGCATGTTAAAGGAATTGCCGGCGCGCCGATTCTGAAGGGTCGCGCGTCCGGCGAGACCACGATCCGCGTTGCGGCGGGATGTAAGCGATTGCAGCGACGTTAGTGTCGTGTATGGGCGAGGTAAGCGATGCGTTGTTCAGTCCGGGGCCGGTCTGGCCTGTCTAGGTTCGAGCCGTCAGCAGCAAATCGCCGACGTTTCCGTCCGCATCGCGGATGGCTTGCAACCGATCCACTGCGCCATTTCGAATTCGCCATAAGGGAAACAGTCCAATGAACACCCGCAATGTGCTTTTCGCCGCCATCGTCGCCGGCGCCTTCGCCGCCCCCGCGTTCGCCCAGGACGCGGCGGCCACGCAGCAACAACAGGCTCGCGATGCCGAGGTCGCCGCGCAGCAGGCCGCGCAGGCGGCGCAGACCGCAGAGGCTTCGGCGCAGGCCGCCGAGAATGCCGCGGTGGAGTCCACGTACGCGGCCGACGCCATGAACGAGGCCGTCGACGCCCAGGAGGAGGCTGCCGCGATCGAGGAGGAGCGCACCATGCAGCAGGTGGAAGAGGAAGAGGAGGAGGACGATCCGGCCTGATTTCCGGCCGATTCCGCCTGACCGACGCCCCGGCTTGCCGGGGCGTTCTGCATCCGGTCGGGCAGTCGCGGGCTGCAGCCTGTAGAATGGGGCTTTCCAGCGACCCGCTGTCCTCATGACGCCTCCCACCAGTTCCATCACACCGCTCGTGTTCGTTACCGGCGGCGTGGTCTCTTCCCTCGGGAAGGGCATCGCGGCCGCCTCGCTGGCCGCCATCCTCGAAGCCCGCGGCCTGCGGGTGACGATGATGAAGCTCGATCCGTACATCAACGTCGACCCCGGCACGATGAGCCCGTTCCAGCACGGCGAGGTCTACGTGACCGACGACGGCGCCGAGACCGATCTCGACCTCGGTCACTACGAACGCTTCATCAACGTGCGCCTGTCGGGCAAGAACTCGATCACGACCGGCAAGATCTACGAGAGCGTGATCCGCAAGGAACGCCGCGGCGACTACCTCGGCGCGACCGTCCAGGTCATCCCGCACATCACCGATGCGATCAAGCGTGCGATCGACGAAGCGACGCAGGGCTACGACGTGGCGCTGGTCGAGATCGGCGGCACGGTCGGCGACATCGAATCGCTGCCGTTCCTGGAGGCCATCCGCCAGATCCGCACCGACCGTGGCGCCGAGAAGGCGTTGTTCATGCACCTGACGCTGGTGCCGTACATCGCCGCCGCCGGTGAGCTCAAGACCAAGCCCACCCAGCATTCGGTCAAGGAGCTGCGCTCGATCGGCATCCAGCCCGACATCCTGGTGTGCCGCAGCGAACAGCCGCTGCCCGATGGCGAGCGCCGCAAGATCGCCTCGTTCACCAACGTCTCCGAGAAGGCCGTCATCTCGGCCGTCGATCTCGACAACATCCACAAGATCCCGATGTGGCTGCACGCGCGCGGTCTGGACGAACTGGTGGTCGAGCGTCTGCGCCTGGGCGGCAAGGCTGCTCCGATCGCCGACCTGTCGGAATGGATCGATGTCGTCGATGCGGTCGAGCACCCCGACGACGAGGTGACGATCGCCGTGGTCGGCAAGTACGTCGACCACAAGGATGCCTACAAGTCGGTCGGCGAGGCGCTCAAGCACGGCGGCATCCGCCAGCGCACCCGGGTGAGCCTGAAGTGGATCGAATCGCAGGACATCGAGCGCGACGGCGCGGCCGCGTGGCTGGGCGATGTCGATGGCGTGCTGGTGCCCGGCGGCTTCGGCGATCGCGGCTTCGAAGGCAAGGTGATGGCCTCGAAATATGCGCGTGAATCCGGCCTGCCGTATTTCGGCATCTGCTACGGCATGCAGGCGGCTGTCGTCGACATGGCGCGCAATGTCGCCGGCCTCGAAGGCGCCAACAGCACCGAGAACGACAAGCAGTCGCCGCATCCGGTGATCGGCCTGATCACCGAATGGCGCACGCAGGCCGGTGAAGTGGAGCGGCGCGACGAGAAGAGCGATCTGGGCGGAACCATGCGCCTGGGCCTGCAGGAACAACGCCTCAAGCCCGGGACGAAATCGCGCGAGGTCTACGGCCGGGATGTCGTCGGCGAGCGCCACCGCCACCGCTACGAGTTCAACAACCGGTATCGCACCCAGCTCGAGGACGCCGGCCTGGTCATCAGCGCCAAGTCGATGGACGACCTGCTGGTGGAGATGATCGAGCTGCCGCAGCATCCGTGGTTCATCGCCTGTCAGGCGCACCCCGAGTTCCTGTCGACCCCGCGCGGCGGGCATCCTCTGTTCGTCGGCTTCGTCCGCGCGGCGCGCGAGCACAAGGCCGGCGGCGCACCGCTCGGCGAACCTCTCAAGAAGGAAGCGCACGCATGAAGCTCTGTGGTTTCGATGTCGGTCTGGACCAGCCGTTCTTCCTGATCGCCGGCCCGTGTGTGATCGAGTCGGAGCAGTTGCAGCTCGATGTGGCCGGCCAGCTCAAGGAAATCACCTCGGCGCTCGGCATCAACTTCATCTTCAAGTCCAGCTTCGACAAGGCCAACCGCACCTCGGGCACGAGCTTCCGCGGCCCGGGCATGGAAGAAGGCCTGCGCGTGCTGGCGGAAGTGAAGCGCCAGATCGGCGTGCCGGTGCTGACCGATGTGCACGAATACACGCCGATGGACGAGGTCGCCTCGGTCGTCGACGTGCTGCAGACCCCCGCCTTCCTCGTGCGCCAGACCGATTTCATCAAGAAGGTCTGCGCCGCCGGCAAGCCGGTCAACATCAAGAAGGGCCAGTTCCTGTCGCCGTGGGACATGAAGCCGGTTGTCGAGAAGGCGAAGTCCACCGGCAACGACCAGATCATGGTCTGCGAGCGCGGCGCGAGCTTCGGCTACAACAACCTGGTCAGTGACATGCGCTCGCTTGCGGTCATGCGCGAGACCGGCTGCCCGGTCGTGTTCGACGCGACCCATTCCGTGCAGCTGCCAGGCGGGCAGGGCACCTCCAGCGGCGGCCAGCGCGAGTTCGTGCCGGTGCTCGCGCGCGCGGCGATCGCCGTCGGTGTGTCGGGCGTCTTCATGGAGACCCACCCCAGGCCGGAAGAGGCGCTCAGCGACGGTCCCAACGCCTGGCCGCTGGACCGCATGCGCGGGCTGCTGGAAACCATGCTCGAGCTCGACGCCGTGACCAAGCGCGCGGGTTTCGCCGAATCCGATCTCTGACCGCTGGCTGTGCCGCTGTCCGATCTCCTCCTTTTCCGCTGACCGAGACTTTCGACCCGACCATGACGACCATCGCCAAGATCCATGCCCGCGAGATCCTCGATTCCCGCGGCAATCCGACCCTCGAAGCCGAAGTGACCCTGGATGACGGCAGCTTTGGCCGCGCGATGGTGCCGTCGGGTGCATCGACCGGTGCCCGCGAGGCGGTGGAACTGCGCGACGGCGACAAGACGCGCTATCTCGGCAAGGGCGTGCGCAAGGCCGTGGGCAACGTCAACGGCCCGATCGCCGATGCGCTCAAGGGCTTCGACGCCGCCGACCAGGCCGGTCTCGACAAGCGCCTGATCGACCTCGACGGCACCGAGAACAAGGGCCGCCTGGGCGCGAATGCGCTGTTGGGTGTGTCGATGGCGAACGCGCACGCGCTGGCCGCGTCGCGGAAGATCCCGTTGTGGAAATTGCTGGGCGGCGACCGCGCGCCGGTGCTGCCGGTGCCGATGATGAACATCATCAATGGCGGCGCACATGCCGACAACAACGTCGATTTCCAGGAATTCATGGTGTTGCCGGTCGGCTTCAGCAGCTTCTCCGAATCGCTGCGCGCCGGCACCGAGATCTTCCACGCGCTGAAATCGGTGCTCAAGGGCCATGGCCTGAGCACGGCGGTCGGCGACGAAGGCGGCTTCGCGCCGGACTTCCGCAGCAACGTCGAAGCGCTCGACACCATTCTCGAGGCGATCGGCAAGGCCGGTTACGCCGCGGGCGACGATGTGCTGCTGGGTCTGGACGTGGCGTCGAGCGAATTCCACGACAACGGCAAGTACAACCTGGTCGGCGAGAACAAGCGCCTGACCGGCGATCAGTTCGTCGATTTCCTCGCCGACTGGGCCGCGCAGTACCCGATCATCACGATCGAGGACGGCATGGCCGAGGACGACTGGGCCGGCTGGAAGCAGCTGACCGATCGCATCGGTGATCGCGTGCAGCTGGTCGGTGACGATCTGTTCGTCACCAATCCGAAGATCTTCAAGGAAGGCATCGACTCCGGGACCGCGAACGCGATCCTGATCAAGGTCAACCAGATCGGCACGCTGACCGAGACGCTCGAAGCCATCGCCATGGCGGACGCGGCCGGTTATGCCGCCGTCGTGTCGCACCGTTCCGGCGAGACCGAGGACACGACGATCGCCGACATCGCGGTCGCCACCACGGCCACGCAGATCAAGACCGGCTCGCTGTGCCGCAGCGACCGCGTCGCCAAGTACAACCAGCTGCTGCGTATCGAGGAGGCGCTGGGCAGCGAGGCCCGTTACGCCGGCCGCGACGCATTCGTCTCGATCAAGCGCTGATCCCCCGGGACATCGCCGATGCGCGCCCTGCTTGTGGTGATGTTGCTGCTGGCCACGCTGCTGGCCTGGCTGCAGTACCGGCTCTGGTATGGCGTCGGTGGCACCGAGCAGGTCGAGGAACTGCGCGCCCGCGTCGAAGCGCAGGCGCGGCAGAACGAAGGTCTGGAACAGCGCAATGCCGCGCTCGCGGCCGAGGTGGCCGACCTGAAGTCCGGTGAGGCGGCCATCGAGGAACGGGCGCGGGGCGAACTGGGCATGATCAAACCGGGCGAGACCTTCTATCGCGTCGTCGACGACGCGCGCATCGCGCCGTTGCCGGCCGAGCACGCGCTCGACCCGGACGCCCGGCAACGGGCGAATACCCCATGAGCGCCTGGGTGGTGGTGCCGGCCGCAGGGCGGGGAACGCGTTTTGGCGCCGAAGTGCCCAAGCAGTTTCTCGAGGTCGGCGGTCTGAGCCTGCTAGCGCACACCCTCAACGCCCTCGCCGGGCATGCCGGGATCGCCGGCATCGTGCTGGTGCTGGGCGCGGACGACGCGCCGGCGCTGCCCGAGTCCGTGCTGCACGGCAAGCCGTTGCTCCGCGCGGGCGGTGGCGAAACCCGCGCGGCATCGGTACTGGCCGGCCTGTACGCGCTGCCCGAATCGGTGCGGCCCGATGACTTCGTGCTCGTGCACGACGCTGCGCGGCCGAACCTGCATCCCGGCGATCTCGACGCACTGCTCGAACGCGGGCGCATGGATCCCGTCGGCGCGATCCTCGCCGCGCCGGTGCGCGACACGCTCAAGCGCGCAGGCGACGAAGGCGGCATCGACGGTACCGAGCCGCGCGAACGGCTCTGGCGCGCGCTGACGCCGCAACTGTTCCGCCGCCTGCAACTGGGCCGGGCACTGGAAGCCGCCGATGCCGCGGGCGTCGCGGTGACGGACGAGGCGATGGCGATGGAACTCCAGGGCACGCGCCCCTTGCTGGTCGAAGGTCGCGAAGACAACTTCAAGGTCACGACACCTGCCGACCTTGCGCGTTTCGAATTCGAGCTGTCGCGTCGAGGGTGAAGGCCGTCCACCCGGCACGCGTTCTTGCCGAGCGCGTGGCGCGTGGGGCGGCATCCGGCTGATGCATACGACCGCAGGAAACCGTGCCGATGGGGGTGTTCGCAGCAGGAGCCGACCGGCCGCTCGAGCCCCTGCCGCGGTGCGTAATGGACGCAGATGCCGGCCATGGACCCTGTCGGGACTCCGCGGCCTGGCCACCGGCTCTCCGTGACCACGCTGCGGCTTGCCCGATCCGCGATCCGTGGCAAGCTGCCGTCCCGTTTTCTGCCGCAGGATCCATCCTATGACTGCCACGTCTGGTTTCCGCATCGGCCAGGGCTTCGACGTCCATGCCTTCGGCGCTGGCGACCACGTCATGGTCGGCGGCGTCCGCATTCCGCACAGCCACGGCGTGCTCGCGCACAGCGACGGCGACGTGGCCCTGCACGCCCTGTGCGATGCGATGCTCGGGGCACTCGCCTTGGGCGACATCGGCGTGCATTTCCCGCCGTCCGATGACCGCTGGAAGGGCGCCGACAGTCGCGCGCTGCTGCGCCATTGCAATGCGCTGCTGGCCGAACGCGGCTGGCAGGTCGGCAATGCCGACGTCACCGTGATCTGCGAGCGGCCGAAGATCGGCCCGCATGCGGATGCGATGCGCGCGGCGATCGCCGGCGACCTCGGCATTGCGCTCGACTGCATCTCGGTCAAGGCGACGACCAGCGAGAAGCTTGGCTTCACCGGTCGCGGCGAGGGCATCGCCGCGCAGGCGGCCTGCCTGCTGGTCCGCGACGCCGCCGCGTGAATCCGACTGCCCACGGCGCGCCGGTGCTGACGGCGACGATCCGCCAGGATCCGGCGGATTTCCGCGTCGACGAAATCGACGGCTTCGAAGCCAGCGGCAGCGGCGAACACCTGCTCCTGACCATCGAAAAGGCCGGCATGAACACCGCGTTCGTCGCGCGGCTGCTCGCGCAGTGGGCGGGGGTGGATGCGCGCGCGGTGGGCTATGCCGGACTCAAGGACCGGCACGCACTGACCACGCAGCGCTTCTCGGTGCAGTTGCCGGGTCGCGTTGCGCCCGATATCGCCGAGCTCGAGGCCCTGGGCGCGGGCGCCCATCAGTCCCTGCGCGTACTCGACCAGGCGCGACACGCGCGCAAGCTGCCGCGAGGAGCGCTGGCCGGCAACCGGTTCGTGCTGACCCTGCGCGACGTGAGCGGCGATGCGGCGGCGATCGACGCGCGCCTGCAGACGATTGCCGCGCGCGGCGTGCCGAACTACTTCGGCGAACAGCGCTTCGGTCACGATGGCGGCAACGTGGACAAGGCCCTGCGCATGTTCGCCGAGCCGCGGCGTCGCATCGATCGCGAACAACGCGCGATGCTGCTGTCGGCGGCACGCTCGGCGCTGTTCAACCGTGTGCTGGCCGCGCGCGTCGCGGCCGGCGACTGGGATGCCGGGCTCGAAGGCGAGGTATGGATGCTCGACGGCAGCCGCAGCGTGTTCGGGCCCGAGCCGGACAGCGAAGCGCTTGCGGCCCGTGTCGCCGCGCAGGACATCCACCCGACCGCGCCACTGTGGGGTCGCGGCGCGCTGCGCAGCGCCGCAGCCGCGCTGGCACGGGAAACCGCGGCCCTCGAGGACGCGCAATCGCTGGCGCTGCGTGCCGGGCTCGAGGCTGCGGGCCTGTCGCAGGAACGACGGGCCACGCGGCTGTGTCCCGGCGACCTCCGATGGGCGTGGCCCGCGTCCGACCGGCTGGAACTCGCTTTCGCGCTGCCGGCGGGTTGCTACGCGACCGCGGTACTGGCCGAGCTCGGCACCATCGGCAACGGCGCCGTCCGTCGCCTCGCGCCTGCGCAGCCGACGGACGGCTGACCGCCCCGGGGGCGCCGGGTGTATAGCGGTGTCAGGGCAGGTTCCGCCGCGAACCCCCGTCACGGAGCCAGGGCCATGCAGAGTTCCCTTCGTATCGTCGCCGTTGTGTCCGTTCTGACCGCCGCCGGCTGCGCCAGCCAGTCGCCACGTCTGGCCAGCTCGCCCCCGCCGGATCCGGCGTCGGCGGCCAACCACATCGCGGTCGACAACCACTATGTCGGGCGCGTCAACCAGACCGCGCTACGCCGCGGCCTGCAGGTACATTGGATCAATCCGCCAATGCGGCGCGCCCGCCAGGACTGAGCCGGGACGCGTGTGCGCCGGCTGATCGCCAGCCAGCGCAGCATCACCTCAACGTGCGTCCTTCCGCGCCGGGCGGGCTGATGTCGGTCGACATCTGCGCCTCCGCCGTGGACGGTCGAAGGTCACCGGCGGCCTAGCTCCAGGGGTGAGCCTCTCCTGGATCAGTCGGGGCACCGCTTGCCGCGGTGGCGGTTAGTAGTAATACTACTAACCATGGACATCTCTCCGACCCAGCACGCGATTCTCGACATGATCGGCGAGCGCATCGAGTCCGAAGGCATGCCGCCTTCGCAGGCCGAGATCGCGCGGGCCTTCGGATTCAGCGGCGTCCGCGCCGCGCAGTACCACCTCGACGCCCTCGAAGCCGCAGGCGCCATCGAACGGGTGCCCGGACGCGCACGCGGCATCCGCGTGCGGGCGCCAGCGCTGCAATCGCGCCCCCCATCGGACGTGCACGAGGAGGCCCTGCGGCTGCCGGTGCTGGGCCAGGTCGCGGCCGGCGCCCCGATCGGGGCCGACATCGGCTCCGACGACTACCTCGTGCTCGACCGCGTGCTGTTCTCCCCGTCGCCGGACTACCTGCTCAAGGTCAAGGGCGATTCGATGCGCGACGAAGGCATCTTCGAAGGGGACCTGATCGGCGTGCACCGCACGCGTGACGCGCGTTCCGGACAGATCGTCGTCGCCCGGGTGGACGACGCGATCACCGTCAAACTGTTGAAGATCGGCAAGGACCGCATCCGCCTGATGCCGCGCAATCCCGACTACGCCCCCATCGAGGTGCTGCCCGACCAGGATTTCGCGATCGAGGGCCTGTACTGCGGGCTGGTCAGGCCGAACCGATGAGCGCCGTGTCGCCCGGGCGCAAGGCATGCGCGGCGTTCCCCGACGGCCATCCGCGCAGCGCGCCGCTGACCGGCATGCCCCTCACCACATAATTTTGCGTTCTCTCCGCAGCGTCGCAGCCTGTGCGACCTGTGATTGCGAGGATGCTCCCACCAGACCGGAATACGAATGACAAGGACCACGACGATGGACGAGAACAAGAAGCGCGCGCTTTCCGCAGCCCTGAGCCAGATCGAGAAGCAGTTCGGCAAGGGCTCGGTGATCCGCATGGGCGATCGTGTATCCGAAGTGGTTCCGGTGATTCCGACCGGCTCGCTGCAACTCGATCTCGCCCTCGGTATCGGCGGCCTGCCGCGCGGCCGCGTCATCGAGGTCTACGGCCCGGAATCCTCGGGCAAGACCACGCTGACCCTGCAGACGATCGCGCAGTGCCAGAAGATGGGCGGCGTCGCTGCGTTCATCGACGCCGAGCACGCGCTCGATCCGACCTATGCGCAGAAGCTCGGCGTCAACGTCGAGGACCTGCTGGTCTCGCAGCCCGACACCGGCGAGCAGGCGCTCGAGATCGCCGACATGCTGGTGCGCTCCAATTCGGTCGACATGGTCGTGATCGACTCCGTTGCCGCGCTGACCCCGCGCGCCGAGATCGAAGGCGAGATGGGCGATCAGCTGCCGGGCCTTCAGGCGCGCCTGATGAGCCAGGCGCTGCGCAAGCTGACCGGCAACATCAAGCGCAGCAACTGCATGGTGTTCTTCATCAACCAGCTGCGCATGAAGATCGGCATCATGATGCCGGGCCAGAGCCCGGAAACCACGACGGGCGGCAACGCGCTGAAGTTCTATGCCTCGGTGCGCCTCGACATCCGCCGGATCGGTGCGATCAAGAAGGGCGACGAGATCATCGGCAACCAGACCCGCATCAAGGTCGTCAAGAACAAGATGGCACCGCCGTTCAAGCAGGTGGTCACCGAGATCCTCTACGGCGAGGGCATCAGCCGCGAGGGCGAGCTGATCGACATGGGCGTGGAAGCCAAGCTCATCGAGAAGGCGGGTGCGTGGTACAGCGCCGGTGACGAGCGGATCGGCCAGGGCAAGGAGAATGCCCGCCAGTACCTCAAGGACAACCCGGAGGTCGCCGCGCGCATCGAGGCGGGCATCCGCGAGCGCCTGCTGCCGGCAGTGGCGGTCGTCCCGGACGCTGAAGAAGTCGACGCCGGCTGAGGCCGGCATGACGGAGCCGCATGATCCGGCCGATGCCGTCGGCGCGTGCAGTGAAAGCTGCGACGCCGACGCTTCGGGGCTGACAGGTGGTACCGGCAAACGGCGCAAACGCCGTGAGATGACGCCCGCGATGCGGGCGTTGTCGTTGCTGGTCCGGCGCGAACATTCGCGCCCCGAGTTGTTGCGCAAGCTCGAGGCGCGCGGGGTGGACAGCGAGGAAGCTGTCGCGGCGGTCGAACAGATGCAGGCCGCCGGCTGGCAGGACGACGCGCGTTTCGCAGCGAGTCTTGCCCGCAGCCGGGCCACCGGCGGCTACGGGCCGCTGCGGATCGAGGCCGAACTCGGCAGTCATCGGCTGACCCACAGCCAGATCGCCGCCGCTTTCGAATCGCTTGCGGCCGACGGCGAGGCCGACTGGCCGCAGCGCGCACGCGACCTGCTCGAGCGTCGTTACGACGTCGGCGCGTTCGCCGCTGACCCGGCGCTACGCCGCAAGGCCGTGGAGTTCCTGCTGCGTCGCGGGTTCGACGGCGACACCGCGTATGGCGCGGTGCGGGCCCTGCAGGCCGGCTGAGCCCGCCCTGACGGTCGTGTCACGCGCCAGGCCGGCAGGGCGGACAGGGCGCCGGGTGCCCGGGCGGCCTGCTACCCTTCGCTTTCCTGGGCATGACGTTGGATCGGCACCGTCGAAGACGGACGCGCGTGGTACCGGCATGCCCATGCCCCCTCCCGCATCGTCCGTCAGGCCCATGACCACGCAGACCTCCAGCACCGCCCAGATCCGCAGCGACTTCATCGAATTCTTCAAGGGCAAGGGCCACACCATCGTGCCGTCCGCGCCGCTGGTGCCGGGCAACGACCCGACGCTGCTGTTCACCAACTCGGGCATGGTGCAGTTCAAGGACGTGTTCCTCGGCGCGGAGAAACGCAGCTACGTGCGCGCAGCCGATGTGCAGCGTTGCCTGCGCGCGGGCGGCAAGCACAACGATCTCGACCAGGTCGGCTATACCGCCCGCCATCACACCTTCTTCGAGATGCTCGGCAACTGGTCGTTCGGCGACTACTTCAAGAAGGAGGCGATCGCCTGGGCCTGGGAGCTGCTGACCGGGGTATGGAAGCTGCCGGCCGAGCGCTTGCTGGTCACCGTCTACCACACCGACGACGAGGCTTACGCGCTGTGGCGCGACATGGTCGGCGTGCCGGAAGAACGGATCGTGCGCATCGGCGACAACAAGGGCGCGCCGTTTGCGTCCGACAATTTCTGGCAGATGGCCGACACCGGCCCGTGCGGGCCGTGCACCGAGATCTTCTACGACCACGGCCCGTCGCATTTCGGTGGGCCGCCCGGCTCGCCCGACGAGGACGGTGACCGCTTCATCGAGATCTGGAATCTGGTCTTCATGCAGTTCGACAAGCAGGCCGACGGTAGTCTCCTGCCGTTGCCGGCGCCGTGCGTGGACACCGGCATGGGGCTCGAGCGCCTGGCCGCGATCCTGCAGGGCGTGCACAGCAATTACGAGATCGACCTGTTCCAGGCGCTGATCCGCAAGGCTGCCGAACTCACCGGCACCCAGGATCTGGAGAACAAGTCCCTGCGCGTGATCGCCGACCATATCCGCGCCTGCAGCTTCCTGATCGTCGACGGTGTGCTGCCGTCCAATGAAGGCCGCGGTTACGTGCTGCGCCGGATCATCCGGCGGGCGCTGCGCCACGGCTGGATGCTCGGCGTGCGTCAGCCCTTCTTCAGCGCGATGGTCGAAACGCTCGATGCGGTGATGGGCGAGGCCTATCCCGAGCTGCATGCCAAGCGCGAGCTGGTCGAACGCGCGCTCAGGGTCGAGGAAGAACGCTTTGCCGAGACCCTCGACGCGGGCATGCGGATCTTCGACGACGTCGCTTCGCGCAGCAATGGCGCGATCCCCGGAGAGGACGCGTTTCGCCTGTACGACACTTACGGCTTCCCCCTGGACCTGACCCAGGACATCGCACGCGAGCGCGGGCTCACGGTCGACATGGCCGGCTTCGACGCCGCAATGCAGCGCCAGCGCGAGACCGCGCGCGCGGCCGGGAAGTTCTCGGCCAGCACCGGACTATCGGCCGAACTGGTCTCGCAGCTGTCGCCCACCGTGTTCGTCGGGGACGGTGTCACGTCCGCGGACGACCTGCGGGTCGTTGCGCTGTTGCAGAACGGGCGCCCGGTCGATGCGGTTGCAGCGGGTGAGGAGGCGGTCGTGATCCTCGATCGCACGCCGTTCTATGCCGAATCCGGTGGCCAGGTCGGCGACACCGGCGCGCTCGAGGCCGAGGGGCTGCGCTTCGAAGTGAGCGACACGCAGAAGCTCTCCGGCCAGTTCCATGGCCATGTCGGCCGCGTGACATCGGGCGCGCTGCGCACCGGCGATCGCGTGCGCGGTGTCGTCGATGCGGAGCGCCGCGCGTCGATCGTGCTCAATCACAGCGCCACGCACCTGCTGCATGGCGCGCTCCGCGAACTGCTGGGTACGCACGTCGCGCAGAAGGGCTCGCTGGTCGCGCCCGAGCGGCTGCGCTTCGACTTCTCGCATTTCCAGCCGGTGTCCGCCGAGGAGCTCGCCGAGATCGAACGGCGCGTCAATGTCGAGGTGCGCGCCAACCACACGGTGCGCATCGAGCAGATGGACATGCAGAGCGCGCTCGATTCCGGCGCAATGGCGCTGTTCGGCGAAAAGTACGGCGAGCGCGTGCGCGTGGTGACGATGGGCGACTCGGTGGAACTGTGCGGCGGTACCCACGTCGACCGTACCGGTCGCATCGGGCTGTTCAAGCTGGTTTCCGAAGGCGGTGTCTCCTCGGGCGTACGCCGCGTCGAGGCGCTGACCGGACAGGCCGCGCTGGATCATGTGCGAGCGGACGAGGAACGCATGCGTCAGGCGGCGGGGCTTCTGGGCGGCAGCCCGGGCGAAATCGGCGAGCGGGTGCGCGCCCTGCTGGAGCGGCAGAAGCAGCTCGAGCGCGAACTCGAGACGATCAAGGCCAAGGCCGCCAGTGGCGCGACCGCCGATCTGGGCGAATCAGCCGTCGACGTGGGTGGCGTCAAGATCATCGCCGCGCGTATCGAGGGGCTCGACGCGAAGGCGTTGCGTGACGCCGTCGATCGGCTCAAGCAGCAACTCGGCGATGTCGTGGTGCTGCTTGCCGGCGCAAGCGAGGGCAAGGTGGCGCTGGTGGCCGGAGTCTCCGGAGCGGCCAGCGGACGGGTCAAGGCGGGTGAATTGCTGTCGCATGTGGCCGGTCGTATTGGCGGCAAGGGCGGCGGTCGCCCCGATCTGGCACAGGGCGGCGGCGAGGATGGGCCGGCCCTGATCGCAGCCCTTGAGGACGTTCCTGACTGGGTGGCGACACGGCTCGGCTAAGCGGGCGTTAAACAGTGTCGCCCGTGTATTGACCGGTCGGGCGGCAGAGGACATGCTTCACGCCCTTGATGGGTCTGTAATCGGTTTCCATGGTCGATAACGGTCCGATTACAGCTATGCCGGCGCGTTTGATGCGCGTCGCGCCCAGGAGATTGTTATGTTGATTCTGACCCGCCGTGTCGGGGAAACGCTGATGATTGGCGACTCGGTCTCGGTGACCGTGCTCGGCGTCAAGGGCAACCAGGTGCGTATCGGTATCACCGCGCCCAAGGATGTCGCCGTGCATCGCGAAGAGATCTACCAGCGGATTCACGGCGAAGGCGAGGCGAGCGATGTGCAGGAAGATTTGCCGCAGACGCCCTGAATCGGTATCCTTCGCTCCGCGTTCGGTGCATGCATCAAACGCGTTGCTTCGGAGAGTTGCCCGAGTGGCTGAAGGGGCTCCCCTGCTAAGGGAGTATGGGGCTTAAAACTCCATCGAGGGTTCGAATCCCTCACTCTCCGCCACTGCCTAGATCGATCGGATTCCTCGCGAATCGCTGAAAAAATCTTTGCAGAGGTGGTTGACGAAACATCGGAATTTCTGCAAAATTCCGCTTCTGTTCAAAGCGCCCGTAGCTCAGTTGGATAGAGCACCAGGCTACGAACTTGGGGGTCGGAGGTTCGAATCCTTCCGGGCGCGCCAGAACATACGAAGAGGCCAGCGAGCGATCGCTGGCTTTTTTGTTGCCGGCGTTTTTTTTCGACGACTGCTGCTGGGCGATCTATTCCGTCAGCAATGATCGGGACACCGGGCGCTGCCGTCCGATCTCAATATGCGTCGGCACTGCGCGGCTCTCCATCTGCTTCCTGGCGCTCGGCGAGCCGCATGCGATTGCTTGGCGCGAATCGATGTCTTGCCGGTGATCGCGTGCATCGCCTGGCGATGCGTGTTTCTCGGCGCACACGGCAAATGAAGACTTCTGACGTGGTCTGGTTGGCCAGGCCCGGGCCGGCGCATGTCGCCCGCCGCACGCGGACGTGGTGGGCGTATCCGGGCGCCTGTGGCATCCGCAGCTCGCCCATGGACGTGGCATGGCTGTGCATCGCCGCAGGGCGCTTGATGGCCACGTGCAGTGGCAGCGTTCGCGCTGCGGCAAGCTCGGTGGTACGGAGTGGCGCGGCGAACCGCGCACGGACGAGACGGCGCAGCTGGCTGCGCCGGTGCAACACAGCCGTTACAGGCGAGCGTCGACCGCGTCGACCGGCAGGACCGCCTTGACGTCGAACAGCACCGCGCCCGGCTTTCCGAACTTGCGCAGGCCGTCTGCACCGAGCTCGCGGAACCGGGTGTGCGCGACAGCGAGCACGACCGCATCGTAGATGCCCGCTTGCGGCGTATCGATCGGCGTCAGCCCGTATTCGTGCTGCGCGTAGGCGGGGGCCACCCACGGATCGTGCACATCCACCTGGATGCTGTAGCTCTCCAGTTCACGCACGACGTCGATGACGCGGGTGTTGCGCAGATCCGGGCAGTTCTCCTTGAATGCCAGGCCCAGCACGAGCACGCGCGCCCCCGCGGTCTGGATGCCGCGCTGTTGCATCAGCTTCACCACGCGCTGGGCGACGTGCAGGCCCATGCTGTCGTTGATGCGCCGGCCGGCGAGGATGACCTCGGGGTGGTAGCCGATCTCCTGCGCCTTGTGCGTGAGGTAGTAGGGATCCACGCCGATGCAATGACCGCCGACGAGTCCAGGGCGGAACGGCAGGAAGTTCCACTTGGTGCCGGCGGCTTCGAGCACCTCGTGGGTGTCGATGCCCAGGCGCTCGAAGATCAGCGCGAGCTCGTTGACGAGCGCGATGTTGACGTCGCGCTGGGTGTTCTCGATGACCTTGGCCGCTTCCGCCACGCGGATGCTCGAGACACGATGGGTCCCGGCCTCGACGATGTCGCGGTAGAGGGTGTCGACGAATCCGGCGGCTGCGTCGCTCGAGCCGGCGGTGACCTTCAGTGTGTTCTCCAGGCGGTGTTCCTTGTCTCCAGGATTGATCCGTTCGGGGCTGTAGCCGACGTGGAAATCCTCCAGAAAGCGCAGGCCGGAGGCGCGCTCGAGGATCGGCACGCAGATCTCTTCCGTCGCGCCGGGATAGACGGTCGATTCGAAGATCACGACGCCGCCGCGCTGAAGCGAGGCTCCGACCGCGGCGCTCGCCGCCTCGAGTGCGCCCAGATCCGGTCGTTTGTAGGCGTCGACCGGCGTCGGCACGGTGACGATGTGCACATTGCATCCGGCGAGGTCGGCCGCGTCGGCGCTATAGCGCAGAAGCGCGGCCGAGCGCAGTTCGTCGGGCGACAGCTCGCGGGTATGGTCGTCACCGCGCTGCAGGCCCGCCACCCGGGTGGTGTCGATGTCGAAGCCAAGAGTGGCGTGTCGGCGTCCGAACGCGACCGCGAGCGGCAGGCCGACGTAGCCCAGGCCGATGATGGCGATGCGGATGTCGTCGCGTGCGGGCAACGGTGCGGTCATGCAGGAGCGCTCTATGGGCAATCGGCGCAGTGTAGCGGACGCTCTTCGCGCCGCTCAGGCGTCAGCGAGCCAGGCCGCGATCACGGCGGGCGTGCGCATCCACGCGAAATGGTCTGCCGCTGTGCCGAGATCGCGGGCATCGAAGCCGGCAATCTCCGCGTCCGCACCGCTCCCGAGCTTCGACAGCAGGAAGCGTAGAGAGGTCGGTGGCCCCAGCCAGTCGTCGTGCAGCCATGCGGCGCGGACGTCGACTTCCACGCGCCCCATTGCCGCATCCAGATCGACGCCCAGGCCCGCAGCCGAATACTGTCCACGCAGTCCGCTGCGCGTCCAGTCGGCGATCACGCCCCGCGACTCGTTGCCGGCAAAGCCCAGCCGGCGACCGGGCAGCGCGCCCCGGGCATGCGCGATCCAGGCCATGAAGCGGTAAAGCGGCGGCAGCGCATAGCGCACACGCGGAGGAAATACGCGCCAGTAGGGCGCGCCACTGGCGACGAGCCACAGTGTCTGCGCGGCGTCGGGCTGCAATGCGAGGTGGCAGCACGCGAGCTGGCCGCCGAGGCTGTGGCCACCGACGATGCGCGATGCGCCCGGCGCGCAGCCTTCCAGCGCTGCGTCGCTGCAGGCGATATCGGCAAGGAGTTCACGGTAGCCCCAGTCACAGGCGCGACCGGCGCGCAGATTGCTCGATCCGATGCCGCGCCATTCGTGCAGGCCCACGGCGATACCACGCGCCGCCAGTGCGTCGGCGAAAGGCAGGTAGTGCCTCGCCGGTACGCCCATCGCCGGCAGCCACAGCAGACGTCTGCGTGGTGCATCGGGCACACGCGTGATCAGCTCGAAGCAATGGCCGTCGGCGACCTCGATCGCGGTGACCCCCGCGGCAACGCTCACGGCGCCAGGCGACCGAGATGTCCGAGCACGCTGACGTCGCTGCGTCCCGGCCGATAGGCGTCGCGCATCGCCCTGTGCACGTAGGCGATGCCGGCCCGGCAGGCCGCTGCCCCGTCATCGCCAAGCGCAAGCCGCGCGGCGATCGCCGACGACAGCGTGCAGCCGGTGCCGTGGCCATCGATCTCCAGGCGTGGCGCGCGATGGGTGAACGCGGCCGCCGCATCGGCGTAGCGGTCGACCACCTCGTCGCCTTCGTGGAGATGGCCTCCCTTGAGCAGAACGCCCTGCGCACCGAGCGCGCGCAGCGCGGTCAGCGCCGCGTCGGCAGCCGCGCCGCCGTCGATCGCCCGGCCGAGCAGAAGCTCCGCTTCCGGCAGGTTCGGCGTCAAGACGTGGGCGCGCGGAATCAGGCGACCGCGCAGCGCGC
>Ga0233369_1000327_pt1 | contig 21804 bp, 4 predicted proteins | sample ElkDunMinimDraft_26_FD_191537 | JGI IMG/M metagenome (GOLD analysis project Ga0233369, IMG submission 191537) | Fecal eukaryotic communites from dung pellets of Tule Elk in California, USA - Elk Dung D16 | ecosystem: Host-associated > Mammals > Digestive system > Large intestine > Fecal | place... | reverse complement strand
GAGCTCGCTGCCCGCCGACGCATCCAGCGCACCGGCAACCGCCAGCCTGCCGAGCGTGGTCGATGCCAGCGACGTCAGCGCGGCGTTGCCGCCGATGTCGCCGGACGCGATCGCCATGTCCGCCGCCCGGATCTGCGCATCGCCCCCCACCCGCAGGCTCTGCGCGTCGAAGCCGGTGCCGGCAGTCGCGTCCAGATCGCCGGCGATCGCCGCCGTGCCGAGGCGCGCGGAAGACCCCGAGCGCAGGACTGCATCGCCGTCCACCGCCGCCAGATCGATCGAGAGCGCGGCATCGGCGACAGCGCTCAGCGTACCGGCGACGGCCAGACTCGCGACCGCGGTGTCGCCGCCGCTGGCAAGCGCGGCCCCGCCACCGACCCTCACGTCATCCATCGCAAGGTGACGCCCGGCCCCGACCGTCAGGCTGGTACCGACATCGAGCGTCCCGACCGTGGTGTCCTGTCCGCTGCCCAGCGTCGCATCCGCACCCACGACCGCATCGACGATCCGCAGGTCACCGCCAGCGTCGGCTGCGAATGCACTGCGCACTTCAACCGACTCGAGCGTCGTATCGCCGCCAGTACGCAGTTCGGCACCGCCGGCCGCTTCGACACGCGCCACCACCAGAGCGCCGTCCATCTCGACACCGAGTCCTTCGCGACCCGCGCTGAGCGCGTCGCCCTCGGCATCGGTCCCGCGAAGCTGGAGCGCACGTGCTGCCGCAAGCACGCCGAACTGCAGCTGGGCATCCGCATCGATCGTCAGGTTGCCGTCAGCAGCAACGACGGTCCCGATGCGCCCCCCCTCGGGCAGCGACAGATGGATGTCGCCGCGCTCGCTGCGCCCGTCGAGTCTGCCCACCGAGACGCGCAGGGGCGCGGCAACCGTTCCGATTCCCGTACCCGCCTGCACTTCGGCCACCACGTTGCTGCCGCCGGAAAGATGGACCGGGGTCGTGACGTTGCCGTCGATCCGACCCCCTGCCCGCAACTCCAGCCGCGCAGCCGGATCCGCGCCAACCACCGACAGCGCGCCGACGACCATGTCCCCCACCGTCTGGAGATCGATCCGGTCACGCGCAACGATGCGGCTGTCCTCGCCCATGGCGAGCGCTCCCGCAGCGATCCGGACCGCTGCGGCGTCGAGCGACGCCGCGTCGACGAGCCGGACAGTGCCGGGCGCGTCCACGTCCAACACGCCGACAACCGTCGCCTGGTCGAGGCGCACGTCGCGGCCCGCGAACAGCTCGCCCGTGCCCGCTGCGAGTGCTCCCACTCCGAGATCGCGCGTCGCCGCCAGCCGGACGAGGGATGCTGCACGCACCTCGTCGATGCTCAGGTCGCCTTCGCTACTGGCGCGGACGTTGCCGCCCGTCGAGACCAGAGCGCCCGCGCGCAGCGCACCGCCCGCCACTGCGACGTCGAGATCGCCGCCGCTCTGCAGTGTGCCCACCGTCAAGGCGCGGTCCGGACTCGAGATCCAGACCTGTCCTCCGGCAACGCCGTCCAGCTGGCCGCTGCCCGCAATACGCAACTGCAGTGCACCGTCGAGCCCGTTCGCCGTGCCGGCATCGCGGCGGCCGATGTCGTCGCGGGCGGCCAGCTGCACGCGCTGGGCATCGATGGTGATGCTGTCGAGCGTGCCGTGCAGCCCGCCCGCGTCGGCCGCGAGCGCCGCGAGCCCGTTCGCGAACACTGTGCCGATGCGCAGGTCGCCCGCGGTCTGCCGGATGAGCACGTTCTGCCCAGCCGACGCCGACAGCAGACGACCCGCAACGTTGACCGCCACGGCCTGCGCTGCCATGTCCGACCCGTCGCCGGCACCGATACTGCCGTTGCCTGCTGCCAGCACCAGATCACCGCCCACGGTGATCGCGGCGGCACCACCCGGTGCGACGTCCACGATGCTGCCGCTCGCCGCAAGTCGCGCATCACCTCCCGCATTGAAGGTGCCGACCCGCAGGTCGCCACGCGCCTGGAGATAGGCGTCGGTTCCGGCCCGGGCGTCGAGCTGCCCGGCCGCCTGGAGGAACAGCGGCGAAGTGCGCTTGATCCGGATCGAGGCGATCGCACCATTGGCGATATCAGTTGCAGTCAGCGCAAGCAGCTGCGCGCGCGTCAGCACTTCGCCGTCGGCGCCGACCATGAGGACGTCGCCGGGCGTATTGGCCAGGGCCAGCGCCAGGGCTTGCTCGCTGTCGAGATTCCCCAGCTGCAAGTTGACGTAATCGATGTCGAGGTCGCGGGCCAGGCGACCGATCGCAGTAGCCGCCTGCAGGTGTACGTTGCGTCCAGACACCGTCGGCTCGGCGGCACCGACGCCGCCGCCCGAGGGCTCCAGTGCGCTCGCGTTGATCGCATAGCGCAGCTGCGCATCGGTCCACACGGCGTTGCGCGAGAGATCCGCGTGCTGCTGCGAACCAGCCGCCACCGCGAAACTGAAGCCGGCATCGTATTGCTGGAACTCACCCTGCGACGCCCAGCCGGCGCCCAGGTTGTCGGCGAAGAAGCCTTCCAGCGCGGTGTAGCGCCCCACGATGTAGTCGCGGACCTGCGTGTCGCTGAGCCCGGTTTCACCCTTGTCCGCTTCGGCAAGACCGCGGAACAGCGCGATCGCCCGTGCATCGGGCACGAACGTGCCGCCTTCCAGCTGTCCGACCCCACGCAGACGCCAGTACTCCTGGTAGCGGGCTTCGACCTGGCGCTCGAACGCGGCGATGGAATCGCCGACCCCGCTGCCGTCGAGACGGAGGTTCTGACGGATCCGCGCGATCTGCTCCTCGCTCAGCACGTCGGCACCGGTGCGCAGGCTGGCATCGAGCAGTGCGCCCGACGCGGCGTGCAGGCGCACGTCGCCGGCCTCGGATACCACGGAATCGATCCAGAAGTCGCCGGCCAGATCACGCAGGGCGATGTCGTTGAGTGCCGTCGCCATCACGCGTCCGCCGGCGATGCTGTTGTCGCTGCCCACGGTTTCCTGCGCGCGCAGCACCAGCGGCGCCGACGTCGAGCCGATCCCGCCGTAGAGGCTGGTCAGGCTGATATTGCGACCGGAGATGTCATGGCTGCGGCCGGCGATGCCGGTGATGTTGCCACTGGCCTTGAGGCTGACATCGCCATAGCCGCCGGCGTTGCCCGCGTTGATGTGGACCGCGGCATCGGAATGCAAATCCAGCGCCACGCCGGCATGGCCGGACGTGCCCACCACCTGCCCATCCGGCGTGAGGCTGGCCTGCAACGCGCCGCGTCCGCCGATGCCGATACCGCCAGCGGCGTCGAGGATCAGCTCTCGGGTGGTGATCATCGCGGTGTCGCTGGTGCCGATGATGTTGCCCGCGCCGCCGGCGGCCGTGGCCGTCGCGGTCAGCTGCGTGGTGCCACCCGGATTCCACAGTCGGCCACCCAGCAGCAGGTCGCCGCGCGCATCGACGTCGATCAGGCCCTGGCCCGCGCCCGAGAAATCGATCGCGATCGCGTTGTCGGCCTTGACGCTGCCGTTGAGGTTGAGCTGTCCGCGCGTCGGGAACTGGTACCGCCACACGGTTTCATAATCTCCCGACGGACGCTGCACCGGCGTTCCGTTGCCCGGCCCCGGGAATCCGTAGTTGCACCCTTCGCCGCGTGAGTTGCAGCCGCCGTATGTGATGCCCTGGTTCCGGACGTCCCAGAATTCGCCGGTGATCGTCTGCTGGAATGCGGGGCCGCCCACGGTCCCGCGATAGAAGCCCGCGCCGCTGGTGAACCATTGCTGGCCATCGTCCACGACCCGGCCCGACGGGTCGGTCCAATACCAGTTGCCGACATCGGTAAGAATTCCGCGCTCGTTGTAGCTGGGTTCGCGCCGCACATACCCGCTCTCGGTCCAGCGGTAGCGCATCCCGGCCTGTGGGTTGTAGGTGCCCGCGTTGTCGAGGCGGAACGCATTGGCATCGTCGTAGTTGCGCGCACCCAGGCGGTTGTCGAACGCGACCGCGCTCTGGCCCTGCCGGCTGACGTACCAGGTGACGTAGGGGTTGGCGTCGGTGCCCTTCTCGCGATCGACGATCTCGACCACGCCCACCGCGCCGTTGCCGACATTGATGTCCTGCAACTGCACGCTGCGGTCGACCATGCTGTCGACGCGGACCTCGCCGAAACCGCTGCTGACCTTGATCTTTCCGTGCGGCGTGGTGCTGACGATCTTGCCGTCGAGGTAGACGTAGCCGCCGCCCGAGGCATTGACGTTGTCGACGACGATGCGGCCGTTGGCGGCGTCGTACCAGGCCTTGATCTGCCGCGAGTCGGCGCCGATCGTGGCGAGGTATTGCGGCGGAATTTCGTGGCGGCCCGATCCGATGGTGTCGCGCGCCTCGAGCCACGACTGCAGCGCCGGGCTGTCGACCACGCGCACCGACCAGTCGGTTCCAGCACCTGCATCGATCGTGCTGTTGACGTCGATGTAGCGCGCGCGCACGTAGATCTGCTGGCCGCGGAACGACGACGCATTGGCCGTGATCGCAGGATTCTCGGCGTACGTGTTGATGCTTTTGGACAGGCTGCGCAGTGGCACGACCGGCATGGTCACGCCATGGAAATTGACACCGCCGTAGGGCCCGCCCGAGCACTGGTTGTTGTTGTGCGGCAGGCAGCCGCCGAACAGCACGATGCTGCTGCCGCCGTCGGTCGGATTGAGCGCATTGCGATACAGCAGACGACCGGTCAGATCGCCGGTGTTCCCGTACACCGCATTGGCGATGTAGGCGACCGTGTCGTTGGCGCTCGCCGGCCGCAGCATCAAATGACGCCAGTCGGCCTGCGGATCGCTGCCACTGAACCAGTCCGCGTTGCGATTGGCGAAGGTCACGATGCCGTTGGGCGCCTCGACGATCTGCTGCTGCGCCGAGACCGTGCCGAATTGACCCAGCGAGCCCTGATCATTACGCAGGTGCACCAGCCCACCGATGTTGCGGATGTTCTCCATCGCGAAGATCGCCGGGCCATCACTGCCCTGCCATGCATTGTGGATGAACACAGACGGGCGCGCCTCGCCGGGCGCCTGGCTGATGTCGAGCGAAGGCGCGCTGCCGGCCACGCCGGTGAATCGCACGCGGCCACCCTCGTAGTCGGGGATCGCGATCTGGTCGAGCAGCAGGTAATGGTTGCTGTTGTTGACCACGCGGATCGACGGCGCGCCCTGCGCGGTGACCGCGCCGCCGCCGCCGATCCTGTCTGCATGCAGGAACACGTCGCCGCCGGCCGCGAACATCGGCCCCAGGGTCCACGCGTTCACCGGGCCCGCGGCGACCGAGTTGCGCAGCGCAGCCAGCGACTTGCAGCCATCGGAATCGTTGCCGCCGGTGCACAGCTGATCGAGGAAGTCGCGCGGACGGAACGCGGTATCGCGCTCGGCACCCACGGCCAGGCCCTTGTGCTGGGTCAGCACGCCATTGGCATCGATGCTGATGTCGAGCTCGTTGTAGCGCCCGGCGAGCAGTTGGCCGTCTACGCTCAGCTGGCCCACGCCGCGGCCGTTGCTGGTGCTGTCGCGCTGGGTCACCGGGATGAAGCCGAGCTGGTAGCCACGGCCGACGCCGCTGGCATTGAGCAGGGTCTCGCCCGTGTAGGCACCGGCGGTCACGTTGCTCGCACCGAGCACCGCACTGCCGCCGTGGAGTCGGGTATCGGCATTGCTGGTGACATCGACCGAGGCCGATGCGTCCGGTACCGCGATCAATCCGCGCACGTAGCCCTCGGCCACGCTGTTGCCCTGGATCAGGGTATCGAGCAGACCGGTCGCATCGCGGCCGGCAGTGACGTAGCTGTTGCTGATCGATTCGAGCAGGGCACCCGAGCCCACGTCGACCGACTGGGCATTGTGGATCCGCACATCGCTGTCGGCCTTGCCGACTGCCGCGAGACCCCAGGTATTGACCAGGGCGCTGGCGTCGTGCATCGCGCGGGTATATGTGCCCAGGTTGAGATAGCCCTGACTCGAGAGCCAGGCGTCATCGCCGATGCGGACCACATTGTCGAAGTTGGCCTGCAGATCGGCCGAGACGCGCGCGACATCGATCGCGCCGCCGGTGCTCAGGCTGGCGGTGTCGCTGGTGTTGGCGACCGTTGCGGCCACGATGCTGATGTCGCCGGCAAGCGCCCGGTATGGATCCAGTCCGGACAGCAGGTCGGTACCTGCGTCGACGGTCGCGGTGGTGGTGCCCTGCAGCGTGGTGCGCACGCCGGCCGAACTGCCGCTGATTACGCCGCCCGCCGCACCCTGGACCGCCGTCTGGCCCGTGGCCAGATCGGAGTTGAAGCGGTTGGTCGCGCGCACTTCGATATCACCGCCGGCGAGTACCGACGTATCCGCGCCGATGCCGGCATGCACGTTGGCGCTGGCATCGTTGAACACCTGTGCGCCACTGCCTCCGATGACCGCCGCATTGGTCGAATCCGCCTGGCCGGCGTAGCGGGCATCGTGATCGGCCTTGACCCGGACATCGCCGGTAACGGCAAGTCCGGCGCCATTGCCGATGGTGGCGTCCACGTCGGCCACGCTCCGCGTGCGCGCGACCGCAGCATTGCCGGCGATGAGGCCGCCGCTGCCGGCCACCGCGCGTGCGGCGTTGCGGTCGACACCCGTGGCGTCGACCGTGAGCTGGCCGACGGCGCCGCCGACATCGTGGTGCGCCGCGCCGTCGCCGAGCGCGGCACGTGTGACGGTGTCCGACTCGGCGTCGACGAAGACCGCACCGACGGCAATTCCACCCACGGCCACGCCGAGCGCCTGCGCCTGCTGGCTGGTCAGGTTGCGCGCCGTCACCGAGACATCGCCATCGGGCAGGCGCAGGTTGCGGCCTGTTTCAGCCACCACCTGCGAACTGTTGTGTGCCCGGGCCGTGGCCGCGTTCGCGCTGAGGAACACGCCGCCGGTGCCGGCGGTGGAGTTCGCCCGTACGCCCGCCCTGCCGGCGGCATGATCGGCCGTCGCCGACACGCGCAGGCCACCGCTGCCGGCAAGCCGCACGTCGTCGCCGACCTGCGCGCGAACATCCGCCGCGCTGCCGGCTTCGACCACGACCGCGCCAAGCGCCACCATGCCCGCCGCCGAGGCGCCCAGGCCTTCGGCCGAGACGTCGGGACGCGCCTGTGCGCGCACCTCGACGCCTGCTCCGGCCACATCGACCGCCGCGCCGTCGCCGATCGCGGCCAGCACTTCGACATCGTCGCGCGCGGTCACGCCGACGCCGGTCCCGGCGGCGAGGATGCCGCCGGCGGCGCCCAGGCCATATGCCGAGACGGCGCCCGTGCCGCTGGCATCCACCAGCAGCCGGTTGAATCCGTTGACCGTCGAGCCGGCCAGCAATGCCGCTTCGACGGTGCTTCCGCGGCGCGCGTCCGCCACCACGATGCCCACCGCGGCCGCGCCGGCGGCGGCGCCCACGGCATCGACGTCGATGCTGCCGCTGTCAGCGGCCGTGACCAGGACGTTCCCACCCTGCCCGCGCAGGACGCCGCCGGCTTCGGCAGACACGTCCTGCTCGACCCGCGCAACCGCGACCGCGGCGCCCAGGCCCACCAGGCCCGCACCACCGGCATAGGCCTCCAGCCGCGCGGAGGCGCCGCCGGCGCCATCGCGTGTGCCGGCCTCGACCGCGATGTCACCACGCGCCTCGACGGTGCTGGTCTCGATACCGGCACGGGTCTGCCCATAGAGGCCGGTAAACGCGAACGCACCGCCTACGCCCAGTCCGCCCACACCCAGGCCCCCGGCGAGATTGCGGCTGCTGAGCTGGTTGTCGGCTGACACATTGACGTCGTCGGCGTTCACCGTGCTGCGGCTGACGACCGCGACCACCTGGTCGGCACGGCCGCCCATCGCTCCGGCGAGGTCATGCCGCGAGGCGCTGTCGAGGCGCTGCAGCTGGCCGGCGTCGAGACTGCCGCCCACGATCCCGGCGTCGAACTTGTCGCCGGCGCCCAGATCGGCCAGTCCGGCGAAGGTCGTGCCCAGCTCACTGCCGCTGTCGCCGATCGAGCCGACGCCCGACAGCAGCAGGCCGGCGCCTCCGCCGATACCCGCGCTCATGCCGGCGCCGGCGGTCATCGCGACCATTTCGATGTCACGGTCGGCGGCGGCGCGCACGTCGAGGTCGCCCGCCGCATCGATGTCGCTGTCCACCACCGCCGCGCGCACGCGGCTTCCCAGCACCGCCACGTTGGCACCGGCGCCGACGCCCGCGCCGCCACTCAGGCCGACGCCCAGGGCGCCCGAATAGGCCCGCAGCGCCAGCGACTCGCTGGCATCGACGTCGACGCCACCGCCGGCGGCGATGTCGGCGCCGCTGATCGCGGCTTCGGTGAAGTTGCCGATCACGTTGACCTGGGCCATGCCGGCCAGCGCGTTGCCGCCCGCGAACGCCCCGCTGACGGCCACCCCCTGGAACTCGGTGTCCGAGTGCGCACGCACCGCGACGTCTCCGTCGGTGTCGACGTCGACGCCGTCCAGCGCCGCGCGCGTGGAGGTCTCGCTGACGTTGACCATCAGCGTGCCCGACACGGCCATCGCCCCCACCGCCACCGCGCCGCCGACCAGGCTGGCCGCGTTGCGGGCTTCGGCGTCGATGGTCAACGCGCCCGCGTCGATCGCCCCGCCGCGCACGAAGGCATCGGTCGAGGACTGGAACACGTTGACCACGCCGGTACCGGCGCCACCAGCCAGGCCGCCGGCCAGCCCAGCGGCCACCACCAGCGAGTTCTGCGAGGACGTGGCGTCCACGGTGACCGCGCCACGCGCGCCGACCGTGGCACCGGCGATGCCCGCCTCGGTCCCGCCTTCAAACACATTGGTCGCAACCGCGCCGGCGCCCGAGGCGCCCGCACCGGCGGCAATGCCGGCGATGAAGTTCGCGCCGACGCTGTGGCTCGACGCGCGCACGTCGACCTGCTGGCCGCCGCCGGCCGACAGGCCGGCATGCTGATTGATCTGTGCACCGTCGATCAGCGCGCGCGTCTGACCACCGACCACGTTGACCCCGGCCATCGCCGCCAAGGAGGTGCCGGCAATCGGGTTGAATGACACGGCGCCACTGACGCCGAGCGTGGCCACGTGCTGGCGGGTCGAGGCGTTGACCGCCAGCCCGTTGACGGCGAGGGTGTTGCCGCGCAGGTCGGGCGAGACATAGTCGCCCGCAGCCTGCACGTCGCTGACGGCGATCGCCCCGGCATCGGCGAGATCACCCGCGTCCACCGCGATCGCGCCGCCGGGCGCCTTGGCCAGCGCGCTGACCCGGGTGCCGCTGCCGTGCACGCGTGCGTCGGTGCTGGCATCCATCACATTGACCACGGTGCCCAGGCCGATGCCGGCCGCGCTGGCGCCGATGCCGAGGCTGCCGGCGAACACGTTGATGCCCTGGGTATTGCCCGCCAGCACACCGATGCTGTGCTCGGCCACGACGTCCGCGCCCTGGCCGATCTCTGCCGTGACGCCGCCACTGATCACGTTGACCGCGACCGAGGCCGCGCCGCCGACCGCGCCACCCCCGCCGATACCGGCGGCGATGGTGTTGATGTTGCCGCCGTCGAGCGCGCCGTCGTTGTTGGCTTCCGCATGCACCAGCAGATCCCGCCCGTGGTAGCGCCGGTTCTGTGCGCCGCCGAGGACCTGGGCATCGACGTTGCGATCGATCACGTTGACCGCGACCGCGGCGCCGACGCCGACGTTGCTGCCAAAACCGAGGCTGCCGGCGACCGAGTTGATCTGGTTGCTGTCGATGGCGACGACATGGGTGCCTGCCGTCGAGCTGTCGAGCGCGGTGTCGGCGAGCGTCGCGCGGGTGCTGCCGGTGATGACATTGGTGGTGGCCGCGCCGGCAATGCCGACGCCGCTGGCCGAGCCGGTGCCGGCCACGGTGTTGACCAACGCCTCCGAACGCGCATCGACCGCCACCTGGTCGCGGACCCCGAGTACGGAATCGGCGAGCGTGGCGCTGGTTTCGCCGCCCACGTGGTTGACGCTGAGCGCGCCGCCCACGGCGACGCTGCTGCCGGCGCTGATCGCACCGGCCAGGGATTCGGCTGTGCCGCGGTTGGCGGCGGTCACCTGCAGGCGGTCGGCCCCGGCGCCGTCGCCAGCCAGGCCGTGCAGGCCGCTGACGCGCGCGGCGATGGTGTTGTCGACCAGCGCGTTGCTGGACGACCCGCCCGCGGCGACATTGCTCGACGCCACGCCGGCCACCGCCAGCGAACGCGCGGTGCCGGTGCCCGCGGCGGCGACGGTGATGTCGTCGTCGACCGCGATGCGCACGTCCTCGATCACCGCTTCGGTGCGGTCTTCGATGCTGGCGATGTTGATGGCCGCGCCCACCGCGGCCGTGCCCGACGCGGCGATCGCGCCGGAGAGGGTGAAGATGTCGGAGCTGCTGTCGGCGCGCACGTCGAGGCCGCCCGCCGCGACCCGGCTGTCGCCGAGCGAGGCGCGCGTGGTGTTGCCGATCTCGCTCCAGGCGAACGAGCCGGAGATGGCCGCGTTGTTGCCCACCGCGCCGGCAACCGCGCCGGCCAGGATCGTGGCCTGGTTGTCGGCCGCCAGCGTCACCGCTCCGCGGCTGTCGAGCCGACTGCGGGTGACGTCGACCGACGTCAGGTTGGCGATGTCGTTCCAGGTGACCGCCGCGCCGAGCGCAGCCTTGGATCCGATGGCGACATTGCCCGCCAGGCTGCCGATGAAGCTGGCGTCGATGGCAGTCGCTCGCAGCGAGCCGGCGTCGATACGGGTGCTGTCGGGGCCCGCGCCCGCATCGCCGACCAGCACCTGGGTGCGGTTGCCGATCAGGTTGGCGGTGGCATTGCCCATGCCCGCGAACTTGTCGCTCGCCACGCCCACGCCGAAGCTCAGGCCCAGGATCGCGGTGCTGTCGGCGGCATCCAGCCGCGCCGCGCCGTCGACGTCCAGCTGCGCGTTGGCGATTTCCACCACGTGCACGTTGTCGACCTGGTTGCCGACGAAGGACAGGCCGATGTTGTTCTTGCCGGCCTGCACCAGCCCGGCTACGGCGATGATCGAGTTGCCGGCGTTGGCCAGATCGGCGTCGACCCCGTCGACGTCCACGGCCAGAGCGCCGCCGCGGTAGTCGAAGCCTTCGGCAGGATCGCTGATGACCGCGCGCAGGCGGTCCTCGAAGGCCCGCACGGGCGCCGTGCTGCGCGCCTGCACCAGCAGGTCACCGTCGACATCGAGCGTCGCGCCGCCGGCGATCCGCGCGCGGGTGACATTGTCGACGTTGTTGTAGACCACCGCGCCCGAGAGGCCATTGCTCTCCGAGCCGCCACCCGCCATGGCGGCGCCGGCGACGATGCGCGCCGCGTCAAGCGCACGCACGGACACGTCGTCGTAGTCGGCGATCGCGCCGCCGTCGACGGTCGCCGAGATGGTGTCGCCGATGTCGGCATAGGTGAAGGCGGCGCCGACGCCGCCACGACCGCCGAAGTACAGGCTGCCTGCGCCTACGCCGATATGGGTGCGGCCATAGGCGCCGATATCGAGGAAGCGATTGCCCATGCTGCCGCCGGAAAGCGTGCTGCCATCAAGCCAGGCACGGGTGTCGTTGGACGAGCGTCCGATCGAGAACGAGCCGACCACCGATGCAGCGGTGGACTGGTCGGTGGATTTGTTGACCGACACGCCGAGCGCGACGTTGGTCTGCTCGCCTCCGCTGAGCGCGTGCACCGCGACCTCGCGGGCGTTGTCCACCACACTGGCGCCGATGCCGGCACCCGTGTCGTTGTCGACCTGGGAGAAAGACACCGCGCCGCCGATGGCTGCGCTGAACTTGCTGCTGTCGGCCTTGGCCAGGGTGATCGCCGCCGAACCGCTGGCGCTGGCCAGCGTCGTGTCGTTGATCGCGGCCACGTCGACCGTGGTCGATGCGCCGCCACGGCCGGAGACGTGAGCGCCGTCGAGTTCGGCTCGGGTGTCCTGCGCAATCAGGTTGACGCTGGAGCTGCCCGACACGGTGATGCCGAACTTCGGCTCCGACGGCTGCTGCTGCGATGGCGGCGCGCCCTGCTCGCCGCGCACCTTGTCTGCCAGCCCACCCAGCAGCGGCAGGTTGGTGAAGCGGTCGGCCGCCTGGCCGCGCAGGCCGTCGGTCTTGGCCTGCGCCGAGGTCTTGAGCCGGTCGATCATGCCCGGCTTGGCGTTGGGATCGGCCGGCGCGCTGCTCTTGGCAACCGCGCCCGCCACCGCCACCGCACCCGCCATGCCCTGGCTGCGCGCCTGCACCGACAACGCATCGACGGCGACCTGGCCGGTGCCGGTGACGCCGGCGACCGGCGTCACCGCGGTCGCATCGGGTGCGTCGGCGCGGTTGTCGCCGATGTAGGCACGGGTGTCGGTCTGAAGGTTGTGCACGCCGACGCCCAGGCCGACCGACAGGCTGTCGCTCATCGACAGTGCGCCCGAGACCGACCACACGAACAGGTCCTGCATCGCATCCACGCCCAGCCCGGCCGCAGTGATACGCGCGTCGCGACTGACCGAGGCGTGGGTGGTGCTGTCCACGTCGAGCAGGGCCAGCGTGCCGTTGATCCCGATGCTGCCACCACCACCGGCCATCAGCGCCAGCGATACCGCGGTATCACGGGTGCTGGCGTCCACGTCCACGCCGTTGGCGCTGGTCACCACCGCGTCGCGGGCGATGCCGGCCGCCGTGACGGTGTCGTAGACGATGTTGTTGAAGCTGCCGCCTACTGCCGCGCCGCCCTGGCCGACGCCGGTCGGCATGCCCAGGCCGAGTTCGCCGGCGGAATGCAGGGAACGGGAATCGGTGTCTGCACGGACCGCGATCGACTGCGCCCAGTCGGCGCTGCGGCTGTCGCCGGCCAGGGTGCTGCTCCATGCCGGCGCGGTCCCTGCCGCGGCGGTGCTGCTCAGGCGCGCGCCCTCGCCGATCCAGGCATGGCTGCGGTTGGTGACGCGGAAGTGGTTGATGGTGCCGCCGATGGCGGCGTCGTCGGCCTTGCTGCTGGCGCCCACGTAGCTGGTGAACAGCTCCCACGGCTTCTTGACCATGCCCTTGGCCGCGCTGAGCGAGGTCATCAGCGCGCCGAAGCTGCTGAAGTCCGGCACCGCCGCCTGCAGACCGGACAGATCCATCGGCAAGGAGACGTTGGCACCCACGCCGATGCGTGCGGCCTCCAGGTCGGCGCCTGCGCCCACTTCGGCCACCGCGTCATGGCGCAGGTCGGTCAGCGCCACGCCGGCCGACAGCGAGTACGGGCTGCCCGGCTCGTCGGGGTTCTCGCCCTTGGCATCGATCGCGCTGCGGGCCAGCACCGCGATGCCGGCATCCACCACGTCGGCATGCACCGTGACATCGCCACCTGCGCGTACGCGAACGCGGTCGTCGATACGTGCGGCCGCGGCGTGGCTGCCGCTGGTATAGGTCATCGCCGAGCCGAGGCGGAACGGCGGCGGCGCCGGCTCCTGGCTGTCGGCCTCTGCGTCCTGTTCGCCGAGCTTGCCGCTGAGCGCGTGGAACCCCTTGCCGAGCAACCCGGCCACGGCGTTGCCGCCGTCCGCGCTGCCGCCAGCGCTGGACGACGGGATGGAGGTGCCGCTGGGAGGTGCCAGCACGAGCGCGGTGGTGGCGTTGCGGGTCGCCAGCGAAGCCGCCTCGACCATCACCGGGCCCGGCGTCGTGACATCACGTGCCAGATGGGCGTTCGCATTGACATCCTGCAGGCTGATCGCAGCCGCCAGGCCCACCGCGCCATCGGCATCGGCGTGTGCGGTGGCCGAGGTCGACAGGTTCGACTCATTGAGGGCGGACACGCCCAGGCGTCCGACCTGCAGCATGGCGCCTCCGCCGATGCGAGCATCTGCGCTGACGTCGACGTCGGACAGGGCCAGGGTCATCGCGGCCGCCGTGCCATCGGCGGCGAAGGAGGTCACCGACACATCGAGCGTGTTGTCGGTGCGCGCGGACACGTCCAGCGTACCGTCGGCGGTGATCGCCGCGCCATCGGCCACGTGCGCCGAGGCCACGGTGTCGATTCCGGCGTACAGCGCGCCCAGGCCGAGCACGCTCTGGATCTGGTCGTCCCCGCGCAGGCCGGTCACGGTGGTCTTGATCGACTGCCGGGTCAGCGCCTGCATGTCGATGTCGCCGCGGGCATCGAGCACCGCGTTGGCGCCCAGCGCCACTTCGGCGCGGGTGTCCGCCGCCATGAAGCCGATCGCACCACCGAGCGCGGTCCCCGCCTGCTGGGCGAAGTCGACCAGTGCGGTGCCGGCCATCGTCGCCAGGCTGGCGTTGGGATCCACCCAGTCGACATCGGCGACCGAGGTCGCGCTCACGGTGATGTCGTGCCCGCGCAAGTGGCCGTCGATCGAGACCCGGCTCCTCGCCTCGGCCAGGCCGGTCTGCACCTGCACCCGGTCGGATGCGTCGATCACGATGTCACCGGCGGCATGCACGCCGGTGGCGTGGGCATCGACCGCCGCGCCGCTGGCGACCGCGATGTCGCGCCCCGCCATCCGCACCGCACCGGAGCTCCCTTCCGATGCTGCGGTGGCCAGATCGCCGGCACCGTCGGCCAGATCGCGCGTGTTCACCACTGCACCGCCGGACAGGCGCACCTGGTCTTCGGCCTGAAGCACGATGTCGCCGCCGTCGGCATGCAGCGTGCCCGAGACGCTCAGATCGTCGCTGGCGACGAGCAGGATGTTGCCGCCGTCGTTGACCACGCGCATGCCGCCGCCGGCCCCGGTGTTCACCGCCACCGCGCTTTGCAGTGCGTCCGCGCCGCTGCCGCCGGCCACCCAGACGGTGCCGGTGACGTCCAGCGCGCGCGCCTGGATACGCACGTCGTCACGGGCGTTGATGCGGCCGTGAATGCCCACCGCACCATCGGACAACGGAATCGCCCCGCTCAGCAGGTTGGCGGTGGCGGCATCGACGGTCGCGCCATTGCTGCTGGCCAGCTGGCTCATGAAGCCGGTGGTCGGCGTGGCCACCGCCAGCGAGCCGACGTTGAGCACGCCGCTGGACCCGACCAGCAGACCGTGGGTATCGGCGAATACCACCCGCCCCCCCACCGCACCGTCCTTGAGGCTGTTGAGCGTGCCGTCGATCAGCGCACGCGCATCCCACACCAGGTTGACGACCGTGCTCGCCCCATTGCTGAGGTGCAGGTTCACGGTGTCGCCATTGGCGACCTCGAAGCGTCCGAAGGAATTGAAGTCCACCTGCCCGCGCGTGCGTGCCGAATGGACGTCATAGATGTTTCCGCCGCCCGGGTTGCTGACCTGGGTGCCCAGGTCCCTGCCGCCACTGACCGGCGTCGTGATCGTGCTCTGCCCACCCCAGACTGCACCGGGAAGGGCGACGCCGAGGACGGATCCGATAGCCAGGGCCAACGGGGACGAGGGGACGAATGGACGGGTACCGCGCATGGACGCTCTCCGGAGCAAAAGCGATGCCGCAGCCGGCCGGCCGCGACAGGAATCTGGGAAGACGGGGGGACGGGTGGAACGGTTGCGTCAGTGCGCGGGCGGCTGCTCGCCCATGCGGGCATCCAGCCGTCGACACAGGCGTTCCACGTTGACCAGCGACATCAGGTGCACGTGGATCCAGCCGAGGTCGCCGCTGCGCAGCAGGTCCTGCAGGACGCGGCCCTTGAGGGCGTGCAGACGGGGTTCGTCGACCACGAACAGGCCGTCGAGATTGAACCCTGCGCCAGTCGCCGGCTGCACCTGCACCACCTTCGGCACCAACAGGTCGAGCTCGGCCAGCCGCGCGGTCAGTTCGCGGGTGCGCTTGAGATGGGCCTGGTATTCCTGCAGGAAGCGCATCGCGGCGTCGAGCAGCGGCGTGTTGGCGCCGCTTTCGTCAAACAGGGGCTCGCCGCTCGCGTCGCCCAGGCCGGGGAAGGCCTCGTCGAGACAGACGTGGAAATCCTCGCCCTCGCCATCGCCCTCGGATGGCTTCTCGGCCAGCACGAACGGGTACCGGCGCAGGAATGCGGGGATATAGCTGTCCTGCAGCCAGCGGCCATTGCTGTCGACCGCGAGGTTCTCGCCTGCGCGCAGACCCAGCAGCGCGGCCGGGACCACGTTGGCAGGCTCACTGCCGGCAAACAGGATCGGGTGGTCGCAGGCGGCGCGCGCAAACTCGCAGGCCGCCAGCGGCAGGGAGTTGAGCCCGGCGGCAAAATGGAAATCGCCTTCGGTGGCGGCGATCCGCAGGTCGCGATGGCGTGCGCGGTTCAGCACGACCGGGCGGTCATAGATCAGTAGCTGCTTCATGGTTTCCCTGTTCGACTCGCCGGGAATGATCCGGCTCATCCCATTACCGGGAAAAGCACTGCGCAGCCATCACGCAATTTTTACGTTCGAACTGAACCGCCGCGCCCGGCTGCGCCGGGTCGCACGCCTTCGCGTTCCAAGGCAGCCAGCGCACGCTCGCGCTCGGCGGCCGCGCGGGGGGATTCGGCCACCGCCTCCAGCGCCCCGGCCAGCGCGAGCCGGTGGCGCGCAGTGGCGGCACTGTCGGCGCCGTACAGCGCCCCGGCGGCATCCACTGCGGCCTGCCACGAGTCCACCGCCCTGGCGGCGCCGCCGACTGCCTGCTGCAGCGCGGCGGCGAGTGTCCGCTGGCGGACGCCATGTTCAGGCCCGGTCCGCGATGCATACGGCGCAATCTGTGCCAGCACCTCGCCGGCCCGGTCGAGCGATCCGGTGTGCAGCAGCATTTCCGCCTCGCCATGTGCCAGTCTCACCGCGTTCACGCTGTCGACCGGCACCCGCGGACGCCAGTCGGCCAGGGCGCGCCGTATCAGCGCCTCGCCTTCCGCACCGCTACCGGTGCGCAACAGGAACAGACCCAGCTCCAGGGCCACCTCGCTGGCGTCGGGATGGGCCGGCCCCAGCAGGGCACCGCGGATCGCAAGCGCCCGCCGGTAGTCGGCTTCTGCCTTAGCCGTGTCGCCAGTGGCCTCTTCCAACGCAGCGCGCAACAGCAGCGCCAGCGATACCGCGAAGCTCTCGGCGCCCATCACCTCTTCCGATACCGTCACCGCCCGCTCCAGGACCGGGGCCGCCTCGCGGTATGCCCCCATCCGCAGCAGCACGCTGCCCAGGCGCGCGTTCTCGCTGGCGTAGTAGATGCTGTGCTCGCCGAAGATCTGCGGTGCGCGTGCCAGGTTCTCGGTAAACGCCGCGCGCGCTTCCTCCAGGCGCCCGGCATCGGCTACCAGCAGGCTGCGTTCGGTATGGCTGGTCCAGTAGTCGAAGGAGAACTTGCCGAACAGCCGCTCGGTGATCGGCAGTGAACGATCGAAGGCGGCGGCAGCGGCGTCCAGGCGACCGCGCCGCCGCAGGCTCATGCCCATGTTGTCGAGCGAGACCGAGATGAACTGGTCGCGTCCGGCGGCCTCGTGCCGGGCCAGGGCTTCGGCGAATGCCGCTTCCGCCTCGTCGTAGCGCTGCTGCGCCAGCAGCGACAGGCCCAGCGAGTTGTACGACTGGGCGACGCGGAAGCTGTCGGGCCAGTCCGGACCGAGCAGCGCCAGCGCGCGCCGGGCCATGGCCTCGCCCTCCTCGCCGTGGCGGTTGGCCGCGTTCGAGGAGGCGAGCATATTGAGGAAGCGCGTGGCCTCGTCGATCTGTCCGCCCGCGGCGATCAGCCCTTCGGCCGCGTCCTCGAGCAGTGGCAGCGCGCGCGAGACGTCGCCCATGTTGCGGTAGGCCATGCCGATGACACCCTTGAGCCGGGCCTGCACCACCGGGGCGTCGCCGAGCTCCTCATCGACACGCGCGGCCGCGCGATCGAGGACCTCGGCCACGGTGATCCGGTCGGCACCACGCGCGCCCCGCTCGCGCGGGTCGGCAGCCTGGAACATCGACACGAGGAACCCGCTCACCTGACTGGCGATCTGCGCTTCGCGCTCGGCCTGGGCCCGGGCCGCGTCGAGATGCCAGACGAAACCCGCCGCGAGCGCCAGCATCGCCGTGGCCGCCAGCAGCTCGCGCCAGCGCCGGCGTCCGAAGCGCCGCAGCCGATAGCCCCGCTCACCGGTCCGCGCGTGCACCGGCAGCATCCGCTGGTGGCGCTGGACGTCCTCGGCCAGCGCCTGAGCGCTGGGGTAGCGGTCTTCCGGCGCCAGCGCGCAGGCGCGCGCGGCAATCGCATCCAGATCCCCCGGCAACCGTCGGCGCCAGGCACAGTCGGCCGAGGCCAGCGCGCTGGGGAGGGGCACGGCAGCAGCCGGAGCCCGCTTGCCGACCCGCGTCCCGGCAATCAGCTCGACCAGCAGCATGCCCAGACCGAACACGTCGCTGGCCACCGTGGCGGGCGCCCCGCTGGTCAGCTCGGGTGCGGCGTAGGCGGGTGTATAGAAGCCGGGCGCCGACCCGCCTGTGTCGCCGAGCAGGCGGGCAATGCCGAAGTCGAGCAGCACCGGACTGTGATCCTCGCGCACCAGCACGTTGCCCGGCTTGAGATCGCAATGCACCACCAGGCGCGCATGGGCTGCCTGCACCGCATGGCAGATCGACACGATCAGTGCCAGACGCGCATCCAGTCCGAGCCGGTGGCTGCGGCAATGCGCGTCGAGCGCTTGCCCGTCGACATGCTCCATCACCAGATAGGGCTGACCCGCCGGCGTGGTGCCCCCGTCGTAGAGGCGCGCGATGCCCGGGTGCTGCAGGGTGGCCAGGATCCTGCGCTCCTCGGCCAGCCGGGCGACCGCGCTCCCCTCCGGCACCCCGTGCAGCAGCTTGATCGCCACCTGCTGGGCATAGAGCGCATCCGCACGCTCGGCCAAGAACACCGCGCCCATCCCCCCGGCGCCGATCTGGCGAACCAGCCGCCAGGGTCCCAGCGTGTCTCCGACCTGCAGTTCCGGTTGCATCACGCTGCACATCGCCGCCGCCACCCCATCGCGCCCTCCCAGCAGGGTGCGCGATTCGGCGTCCAGCAGCGCCAGCACTTCCTCGCGGAGCACGGGGTCCGAGGTCAGTGCATGCACCTGCGCGCGCCGGGTGTCGGGCGGCAGGTCGCACACCGCCTCGAACACGCGGCGCAGTTCGCTCACATCCGGATCGTCCATCCCCCCCCCGGGTCTCAGGCCAGCCTGCGGTTGAGCCAGGCCCGCGCGAAGCGCAGGTCACGCTCCACCGTCGGGATCGATACGCCCAGAACGACGCCGATCTCGCTGTGCGACATGCCGCTGAAATACACCATTTCCACGGCACGCGCGGCCCGCGGCTCGTGCCGGTCCAGATCCTCCAGCGCCTGATGCAGCGCCAGCACGTCGACGACATCGGGGCCGCTACAGGTGCGGGCTTCGTGATCGGCATGCGACAAGGTGAGATTGATGGCGCCGCTGCCGCGCTTGATCGCGCCGCGGGCCCGCGCGTGGTCGACCAGCACGGCACGCATCTTCAGCGCCGCCAGCGCGAGGAAGTGCGGGCCGTCCTCGACCGCGTACTGCCGGTCCATCAGGCGCAGCAACGCGTCGTGCACCAGCACGGTGGGACGCAGCGTGACGTCACCGCCACCGCCCAGGCGTGCCGACGCCATGGCATGCAGAACACCGTAGACCTGCTCGAACAGACGGTCGCGCGCATCCGTATCCCCCTGCCGCCAGGACCGCAGAAGTTCCGTTACGCCCGATTCCGCTCCCATCACCGCTTCTGTCACGCCCGCGCCCCTTGCCCAGCGCGGATTATGCCCCGTGCCTCGTGGGCCTTCACGCCGTTTCGTAGAGCGCCAGCAGATCGCCCTCGGCCTGCTCGAGTTCCGCGCGCAGCGCGGCCTGGCGCTGGCCCAGCGCCGTCACTTCGCCAGCGTTGGCATAGGTTTCGGGACGGGCCAGCGTGCCCTCCACGTCCGCCAGCGCGCGTTCGAGCTCGGCCACCCGTGCTTCGGCCTTCTGCAGCCGGTGCGGATTGGCCTTGGGACGCGGTGCGGCGGGCGGGGCGAGCGCGGGGGAAGTTTCGACCCTCGTGGGGGCGGGCGTGCGCAGTTCGCCCGAATTGCCGCGCGCACGCAGCCACGCCGCGTATTCGTCGAGATCGCCATCGAACGGAATGACCACGCCGTCGGAGACACGCCAGAAGGTGTCGCTGACCAGGCCGATCAGATGGCGGTCATGCGAGACCAGCACGATCGCGCCGGCAAAGTCGCTGAGCGCCTCGGCAAGGGCCTCTCGCATCTCGAGGTCGAGATGGTTGGTCGGTTCGTCGAGCAGCAGGACGTTCGGCTGCAGCCAGGCGATCAGCGCCAGCGCCAGGCGTGCGCGTTCGCCGCCGGAGAAGCCGTCGATGCTTTCGAACGCACGATCGCCCGGAAAGCTCCACTTGCCGAGGAAGTCGCGGAAGGACTGGATCGAAGCGCTGGGCGAAATCTCGCGCAGGTGATCGATCGGAGAGGTGCCGGCGACCAGCGATTCCACCGTGTGCTGGGCGAAGTAGCCGATGCGCAGGTCCGGATGCGCATAGCGCTCGCCGGCCAGCAGCGGCAGTTCGCCGACCAGCGTCTTGACCAGCGTCGACTTGCCGGCGCCGTTGGGACCGAGCAGGCCGATGCGGTCGCCGGCCTCGAGGCCGAAGCCGACATTGTCGAGAATGACCGCCTCGCCCGCCGGCGTGGGATAGCCGCAGCGGCCGTCGTTGATGCGCAGCAGCGCATGCGGCAGCCTGGTCGGCGCGGGGAAATCGATGCGCACCTCGCGCTCGGCGCGTACCGCTTCGGTGTCGGCCATCTTGGCCAGGCGCTTGACCCGCGACTGCGCCTGCTTGGCCTTGGCCGCGCTGGCCTTGAAGCGGTCGATGAACTTCTGCAGGTGCGCGCGTTCGGCCTGGGTCTTCTCGTGGGTGATCTGCTGCAGCCGCAGCTGCTCGGAGCGCTGCCGCTCGAACGAGGTGTAGTCACCGGTGTAGAGCTTGGCCTTGCCGCCGTGCAGGTGCAGGGTGTGGGTGCAGACGTTGTCGAGGAACTCGCGGTCGTGCGAGATCAGCAGCAGCGTGCCGGGATACTTCAGCAGCCATTGCTCGAGCCACAGCACCGCGTCGAGATCGAGGTGGTTGGTGGGTTCGTCGAGCAGCAGCATGTCGCTGGGCGTCATCAGCGCGCGCGCGAGATTCAGGCGCACGCGCCAGCCGCCGGAGAACGTCGCGACCGCGCGGTGGTGGGTCTCGGCCGGAAAGCCCAGACCGTGCAGCAGCTTGCCCGCGCGCGCGCCGGCATCGTAGGCGCCGACCTCGGCCATGCGCAGGTGCACGTCGGCCACCGCCTCCCAGTCCTCTGCGGCCAGTGCCTCGGCCTCGGCCTTGAGCACCGCGGCCACGGCGGCGTCGCCGCCGAGCACGAAGTCGATTGCCGGATCCGGCAGCGACGGCATTTCCTGGGCGATGCTGGCCAGACGCAGGCGGTTGGGCAGGTCGAGATCGCCGCGGTCGGCCTCGACCTCGCCGCGCACGGCCGCGAACAGGGACGACTTGCCGGTGCCATTGCGGCCGACCACGCCAACGCGCCAGCCGGCGTGCATCGTCAGGTCCATTTCGGACAGCAGCAACCGTTCGCCGCGCCGCAGGGCGAAATTCTTGAAAGAGATCATGCCGGCGATTCTACCGGACGCGGCCTGTCGGGCGGCTTTCCGGGGCGCAGGCGAGCGCCGGAGCGGAGCGGTGGCGGCTGCGGCTGCGGCCGCTCCGATACCGATGAAACCTTTGACCGGTCCGTTTCGAGCGTGTTAGAGCCGAAGCGCAGGCCTTACGCATCGCCCGGTCCGGCGCAGGGATGACCGTATGACTCGACAGCCG
>Ga0233369_1000326_pt1 | contig 21874 bp, 19 predicted proteins | sample ElkDunMinimDraft_26_FD_191537 | JGI IMG/M metagenome (GOLD analysis project Ga0233369, IMG submission 191537) | Fecal eukaryotic communites from dung pellets of Tule Elk in California, USA - Elk Dung D16 | ecosystem: Host-associated > Mammals > Digestive system > Large intestine > Fecal | place... | reverse complement strand
CGCGCAGGCCGCGCTCGACCACCAGCCGCACCACCAGGGTGGCCAGGGTGAAGGTCTTGCCGGTGCCGGCGGAGGCCTCGATGGCGTGCACGCCGTCGAGCGCGAGGTCCAGGTAGGGATCGCGCGACGGGGCGGCGGCTTGCGGGGCGGCGCTCACTCGGCTTCCTCCAGGTCCAGCGCTTCGACGATGCCGCGCAGCGCCTCCGGGTCGATGCCCGGATGGCGCTCGCCGCGCACCACGGCGCGGTAGATGCCCAGCGCGAGGTCGACGAAGGCGATGCGGGTGGCTTCGTCGGCGAAAGGATCGCGGCCGCGCAGCGCCAGGCGCAGCGCCTCGCCGCTGCCCTCGGCCCAGCCGAAGGCGCCGCCGTGCCACTTCTTCGCCGCGGCCTCCAGGCCCTTGCGCAGGTCGTCGGCGCGGTACAGTTCCCAGCCGCTGTAGGGCGCGAACGGCAGCGGCTGGCGCAGGCCGCGTTCGCGCAGCTGCGCCAGCGCGCGCAGCACCTCGCGCGCCTGATCCGGATCGAGCGGCGCGCGCAGGTGCGGGCCGACGCCTTCGGGATCGTCATGGAACTCGACCAGCGGCGCGCCCAGGCCGGCGGCGCTGGCCAGCAACCAGTCCAGGCCATTGCGGATCGCCGACTGGCCGGTGGGCGGATCGAAGCGCACGCGCGCCAGGCCGTGGGCATAGGCATCGCCCAGCCGGCCCTGCACGGTCACCTCGCCCAGTACCGCTTCCACGCGCGGCGCCGCCGGCGTGGCATCGCCGCGCCAGCCGGCGAAGGCCAGGGCATAGGGTTCGACCTGCGCGCGCACCTGTTCCAGCGCGCGCCTTCCCAGTGCGCCGGAGGGCAACAGGCCGCGCGCGCGCAGCAGGGCCTGGGTGGCGGCATCGCCCTCGCCGCGCAGGGCTGCGTCGAACACCGCCTTCTGCAGCGCCTGGCGCTCGAAGCCGCGGGTCGGCGCGAGCAGAGGCTCGACGTCCTCGACGGTGTCCTCGATCGCGGCCAGCTGCAGCCCCAGGCGCTGGCGCAGGAAGGTCTCGGCCGGCGCCTGCAGGAAGCGGCGCAGCGCATCGAGCGAGAGCGTCGCCGTTGCTGGCGCGCCGGCCTCTGCATCCACATCCAGTGGCGGCAGCACCGCGCCATCGAACCAGGCCGGCAGCGGCGCGCGCCGGGCGCTGGGCTGCGCGGCCGCCGGCCACCACTGCGCGCTGTAGGAAAAGCGCCGCGGCTCGGCATCGCCGCCAAAGGCACTCGGCGCGAAGGGCTGCAGCGGATGCCGCACCACCAGCGCCTGTCCGGCCCGGGCCTGCGGCGCATGCTGGGCATCGGCGGCGGCCAGCAGGTCGGCCACCAGCACCGAGGGCTCGCGCTCGCTGCCATCGCGCGGATCGGCGCCCTGGTAGCTGACGTAGAACACGTCCTGCGCGGCGGCGAACAGCTGCAGGAACAGGAAGCGGTCGTCGTCGCGGGTGGAGCGGTCGCCGCGCAGGCGCCGGCCGCTGGCCAGGTCGCCGGCCAGCCGGTCGAGGCCACCGGACGGATCGCGTCGCGGGAAGGCGCCATCATCCATGCCCAGCAGGCAGATCGCGCGGAACGGCAGCAGCCGCATCGGCACCATGCGCGCGATGCTGACCCCACCGGTGAGCAGCGGCGCGCGGGTATCGGCCTCGCCCAGGGCGGCGGCGAAATGCGCGCGCACCACCTCGGCCGGCACCGCGGTCTCGACACCGGCGCGCCTGGCATCGGCGGCGAAGGCGTCGATCAGCGTGCGCAGGCGGTCGAGCGCGCGGCGGGTGCCGGGCGCGGACGGCGTGCGCGGCAGCAGCGCGTCGAGCAGGCCGAGCAGGCGCTCGCGCCAGCCTTCCGGGGGCAGCGCCTCGTCCAGCGAGCGCGCATGCCGGGCCAGCACCCGCAGCAGCCGCACAAGGGTGTCGAGCGCGTCCAGCGCGCTGCCCTCGAGTTCGGGCATGGGCGCGACCACCTGGCCATCGGCCGCGGCGACCGGCGCCTCGCTGCCGCTGGCGTAGCCCAGCAGCAGGCGGTCCAGGGCGAAGGCCCAGGTGTAGGCGTCGTCGGCCGGGGCCTCGAGCCGCGCGCGGTGCGCGGCGTCCAGGCCCCAGCGCGCGCCGGCCGCGTGCAGCCAGGCGTGCAGGCGGTCGAAGGCCGCCGCGTCCAGGCCCGCGGCCTCGGCCAGCGGCGGGCTGGCCAGCAGGTCCAGGGTCTCGACCAGGCCGAAGCGCGCCACCGGCAGCGCCAGCAGGCGCAGGAACACCTCGGCCAGCGGCTCGCCGGCGAGCGGGCTTGCGTCGGCCACGGCGTAGGGGATCGCGTCGCTGCGCCCGCGCGCGCCGAACACCGCTTCCAGGTAGGGCAGGTAGGGGTCGATGTCCGGGGCCAGCACCGCGACCTCGCGCGGCTGCAGCGGCGGGTCGAAACGCGGGTCTTCGAACAGCGCGCGCAGCTGGTCGTGCAGCACCTGCAACTCGCGCAGCCGGGTATGGCAGGCGTGCACCTGCAGGCTGGGGTCGTCCAGGCGCAGCGCCGGCAGGCGGGTGCGCGGGTCTTCGGCCGTGGGTTGCAGCGGCGGCGAGGGGCGGCGGTGGAACAGGTCCGACTGCAGCCGCCGCAGCAGGCTGCCCTGCAGCGCGCCGCCGCCCTCGCCCGGGTCGGCATCGCTGCGCAGCTCCACGTCCGGATGCACCACCTCGTAGTTGCCCAGCACCGCCATGAAGTCGCGCCCGGCCGCGCCCCAGGCCAGCAGCAGCGGGTTCTCGCCGGCAGCGGCGTCGGGGTCGCCGTCGCGCGCGCGCTGCAGATCGCCCCAGTAGTCGCGGCTGGGCGAGGGCACGTACAGGTGCAGGGTGCCCACCCGCGCCTGGGTGGCGATCACCCGCAGCACGTCGGGCGAGACGTTGAGGATGGCGAAGGCGAACAGACGCCCGGGCAGGCCCGCGGGCAGAGGCCCGTCGCGCTCGCCGAAGCGGCGCAGGTAGGCGTCGATGCGACGCGCACGGTGGGCGCTGCCGCCGGCCACGCGCCGCCACAGCGCGGCCTGGGGGTCGTGCGGTGCCTCGCCCGCCTCCCAGGCCAACAGCCACTCGCGGCGCCAGGCCTTGTACTTCTCGAAGGCCTGGGCCAGTTCGCCGGCCAGCGACCAGGCCTTGAGCGGATCGGGCGCGGCTTCAAGGTAGGCGCGCAGCGGCTGCAGGGCGCGCTCGCGCAGGACGGCCGGATCGGCCAGCGCGGCGTGGATGCGCCAGCGCAGCGCGGCCGCGTCCAGGTCCTCGCCGCGGCCGGGCACGTTGGCATCCAGCGCCCGCTGCACGAACTCGCCGGGGGTCAGGAATTCCAGGTTCGCGGCCACCCCGTGCTCGGCCGCCAGGGTGGCCTGCAGCCAGCGCCGCATCGCCACCTGCGGGATCAGCACCACGTCCGGCGCCAGCGGCGAGGCCGCGTCCGCGGGCGCGCGCAGGGACTGCGCCAGGATGCCGGCCAGCACCTCCAGCGCGTTGGAGTGGTAGAGGCGGAAATCGATCCGGGAGGCGTCGTGCATGCGTTCCGGCATTGTGCCGGGGAACGCCCGCGCGCGCTTGGCGGGCGGGCGCGAAACCGGGCGCGCGGGCGCCGCGCAAGGGGCGGGGATGGGTCCGGACGGGTTTCTGTTTATACTTCGGGGCTAGCTGCGGCTCCGTCTGCCGCGGGCCAAGGGTGCTTTCGTGCGCAATTACGACCTCGAATTCCTCAAGCGATTCTCCATGGTGATCGGCTTCCTGGCGCTGTTGACGCTGGGCCTGATCATCGCCGCCGCCTACCTGCATCGCACCCTGCCGCCGGAAGTCGATCCGAACGCGGCCCGCCGCATCGAGAACCGCATCGCGCCGGTCGGCGCGGTGTACGCCGGCAGCACCGGTGCCGCGGCCCAGGCCGCCGCCGCTGCGGCCGCGGCCGCCCAGGCCGCCTCGCAGGTCGCCTACGGCGGCACCCTGGATGGCGCGGTGATCTACCAGAACCTGTGCGCGGGCTGCCACGGCTCGGGCGCCGGCGGCGCGCCGACCCTGGTGCGCGCGCAGTGGACCGCGCGCCTGGCCCAGGGCACCGAGACCCTGTACCGCCACTCGATCGAAGGCTTCACCGGCGCCGCCGGCGTGATGCCGCCCAAGGGCGGCAACCCCGCGCTGTCGGTCGAGCAGATGCACGCCACGGTCGACTGGATGGTCGACAACCTGCAGTAATCCGGCCGCGTCGCGGTCGCCGGACACGCCGCCCCCGGGCGGCGTTTTCGTTTCCGCGGGGCGCCCCAGGAGGCCCGATGTCCACCCCCTTCCCGCTGCACCTGCTGCTGCCGGCCCTGCTGCTGGGCGCGTGCGGCACGCCCGATGCCCCGGCCGGTACGGCCCCGGCGCCCGATGTCCTGGCCATCGGCCAGGTGCAGGGGCGCGGCGAGGCAAGTCCGCTGCTCGACCGCGAGGTCGCCATCGAGGGCGTGGTCACCGGCGGCGAGCGCCTGGGCGGCTGGTTCGTGCAGGACGCCGGCGACGGCGACCCGGCCAGCTCCGATGCGATCTTCGTGGCCGCCGATCCGGCCTGGACCCTGCGCCCGGGCGAGCGCGTGCGCGTGCGCGGGCGGGTGATCGAGCACGGCGAACCGGGCCACGGCACCCTGACCTCGCTGCAGCCGCGCGCCATCGAGCGCCTGGGCCAGGGCAAGGTCGCGCCCGTAGTCCTGCGCCAGGCCCCGGACGACTGGGAGCGGCTGGAGGGCATGCGGGTGCGGATCGAGGCGCCGCTGGTGGTCGCCGGCCAACATGAGCTGACGCGCTACGGCGTGCTGCACGCCAGCTTCGGCGAGCGCCCCCGCACCCCCACCGACATCGCCGCGCCCGGCCCCGAGGCGCAGCGCGTGGCCGCCGACAACGCCCGCCGCAGCCTGCTGCTGGACGACGCCAGCGCCGCCCAGCGGCCGCGCCGGGTCTGGTACCTGGACGGCGCCACGCCGCGCTCGGGCAGCCTGGTGCGCGGCGCCGAAGGCATCGTCGACCAGCGCTGGGGGGCCTGGCGCCTGCAGCTGACCGCGCCCCCCGAGATCGCGCCGGCGCCGCGTCCGTCCGCGCCGGCCGTGCCCGGCAGCGTGCGTCTGGCGGTGTTCAACCTTGGCAACCTGTTCAACGGCGACGGCCAGGGCGGCGGCTTCCCCACCCCGCGCGGCGCGCGCACCCAGGCCCAGTGGCAGGCCCAGCTGGCCCGCGCCGCGGCCACCCTGCGCGCGCTGGACCCGCACGTGGCGGCGCTGATGGAGCTGGAGAACGACGGCGACGGCCCGGAGTCGGCCGTGGCCCAGCTGGTGGACGCGCTCAACGCCGGTGGCGGCGACTGGCGCTTCGTCGCCACTGGCCAGGGGCCGGGCACCGACGCGATCCGCGTCGGCCTGCTCTACCGCGCCAGCCGGCTGCGCCCGGAAGGCATGCCGGCCACGCTCACCACCGGCCCCTTCTCCCGGCGCAGCCGCGCGCCGCTGGCGCAGGCCTTCGTGCCGCAGGCCGGCGGCCGCGACGCCGGTCCGGCCTTCGTGGTGGTCGCCAACCATTTCAAGTCCAAGGGCTGCGGCGAGGCCAAGGGGGCCGAGGCCGACCAGGGCGACGGCCAGGCCTGTTGGAACCCCACCCGGGTCGCATCGGCGCGCCTGGTGGACGAGTGGCTGGCTGCCGATCCCACGGGAACGGGCAGCGATCTGGTGGCCTTCGTCGGCGATCTTAACGCCTATTCGCAGGAAGAGCCACTGCGCTACCTGCGTGGCCAGGGTTGGCGCGACGCCCTGCCGCCGAGCGCCGAGAGTCCGCACAGCTTCGTGTTCGACGGCCAGGCCGGCCGCCTGGACCACGCCCTGCTCAGCCCGGCCCTGGCTCGGCGCCTGGCCGGCGCGACGGTCTGGCACGCCAACGCCGACGAGCCGCTTTCGGCGGGCCGCGGCGACGGCGCCGGCGAGCCCTGGCGCAGCTCCGACCACGACCCGCTGCTGCTGGGCCTGGACCTGTAACACCACCGGCCGCTCCGACGGCCCGGGTATCATCGCGCCATGGCTTCGCTTCCCGACTTTCCCGACGTTTCGGCGACCCTCGCCCTGCCCGGCCCGGCCGGCGCGCTGGAGGTGGCGGTGGACCAGCCGGACGAGGACGTGGCCGCCGTGCCGGTGGTCGCCATCGTCTGCCATCCGCTGCCCACCGAGGGCGGCACCATGCACAACAAGGTGGTCACCATGGCCGCGCGCGGCCTGCGCGAGCTGGGCGTGACCACGGTCCGGTTCAACTTCCGCGGCACCGGCGCCTCTGCCGGCAGCTTCGACCATGGCCAGGGCGAACTGGACGACCTGCGCGCGGTCGCCGCCTGGGTGCGCGCGCAGCGGCCGGGCGATGCGCTGTGGCTGGCCGGCTTCAGCTTCGGCGCCTATGTCTCGCTGCGCGCGGCGGCCGAACTGCAGCCGGCGCTGCTGCTGTCGATCGCGCCGCCGGCCGGGCGCTGGGACTTCGACGCCATCGAACTGCCGACCATGCCCTGGCTGGTGATCCAGGGCGAGGCCGACGAGATCGTCGATCCGCAGGCGGTCTACGACTGGCTGGAGGCCGGCGGCGCCCAGGCCGAGCTGGTGCGCATGCCCGACACCAGCCACTTCTTCCACCGCAAGCTGATCGACCTGCGCGGCGCGATCAAGCATGGCGTGCGCCCCTACCTGCCGGCCGCCAATGGCTGAGCCGGCCGGCACGGCCACGCCGTCGGCGCACTACCGCGCCGGCGTGGAACGCGGCGAGTGGAGCGCCGACCCGGCCCAGGCCGAGGCGCTGCGCGCGCTCGACCGCATCCACGGCGAACTGCTGCAGGCCGGGCCGCGCCCGGGCCTGCTGTCGCGCATGTTCGGTACCGCCCCGCAGCCGGCACCGCAGGGCCTGTACCTGTGGGGTGGCGTGGGCCGCGGCAAGACCTTCCTGGTGGACCTGTTCTACGCCGCGCTGCCGCTGCCCGAGGTGCGCGGCGCCGCGCTGGCCGGCGAGGCGCCGGCGGCGCCGGTGCCCGGCAAGCGCCGCACCCACTTCCACCGCTTCATGCGCAGCGTGCACGCGCAGCTGCGCGCCCACAGCGGCGAGCGCGACCCGCTGGCGACGATCGTGCGCGGATGGCGGCGGCAGTTGCGGGTGCTGGTGCTGGACGAGTTCTTCGTCAACGACATCGGCGACGCGATGATCCTGGCGCGCCTGCTCGAGCGCATGTTCGCCGAGGGCATCGTGCTGGTGACCACCTCCAACGTCGACCCGCCCGACCTCTACCGCGACGGCCTGCAGCGCGCGCGCTTCCTGCCGGCGATCGAGTTGATCGGCAACCACTGCCAGGTGCTGTACCTGGACAGCGCCACCGACTACCGGCTGCGCGCGCTGACCCGCTCGCCGGTCTACCGCGCGCCGCTGGACGCCGGCTCGGACGACTGGCTGCGCTCGCGCTGGCAGGAGCTGGGCGGCGACGAGGCGCACCGCGACGCCGGCATCGAGATCGACGGCCGCCGCATCGCGGTACGCGCGCGCTGCAAGGACATGGCTTGGTTCGATTTCGACGCGCTGTGCGAAGGGCCGCGCGGCAACACCGACTACATCGAGATCGCGCGCGAGTTCCACACCGTGCTGGTCGGCGGCATCCCGGTGCTCGACGATACCCGCAACGACGCCGCGCGCCGATTCGTGCACCTGGTCGACGAGCTCTACGACAGCCACGTCAACCTGGTGTGCACCGCGCAGGCCGCGCCGCCGATGCTGTATGCCGGCGAGCGCCTGGCCGGTGCGTTCGAACGCACCGCCTCGCGCCTGATCGAGATGCAGAGCGCCGAGTACCTGGCCAGCGAGCACCGCGGCGGCTGAGCCGCGGCGCTATGGAACTCAGCCCGCGCTCGCCCGCGCGGCGGGCCGCTGCCGCGCCAGGTGCACCAGCAGCAGCGAGATCGCGGCCGGGGTCATGCCCGGGATGCGCTGGGCCTGGCCGACGGTCTGCGGACGCACGCGTTCGAGCTTCTGCCGCGCCTCGGCCGAGAGGCCACGCACGCCGGCGTAGTCGAAGCCGGCCGGAATCGGCGTGCCTTCGTTGCGCTGCTGGCGCGCGATCTCGTCGCGCTGGCGCTGCAGGTAGCCGGCGTACCTGGTCTCGATCTCGACCTGTTCGGCCACCTCCGGATCCGGCCTGGCCTCCGGCGCGAAGGCTTGCAGCGACGTCAGCGCGGCGTAGTCCAGCCCGGGCCGGCGCAGCAGGTCGAGCGCGCTGCTCTCGCGGCTCAGCTCGATCCCGAGGGTCGCCACCGCCTCGCGCCCGGCGGCATTGTGGGGCGAGGCCCACAGTCCGCGCAGGCGCCGGGTTTCGGCTCCGATCGCCTCGCGCTTGGCCTCGAAGCGCGACCAGCGCGCATCGTCCACCAGGCCCAGTTCGCGCCCCACCGGCGTCAGCCGCAGGTCGGCGTTGTCCTCGCGCAACTGCAGGCGGTACTCCGCGCGCGAGGTGAACATGCGGTAGGGCTCGGAGGTGCCGTGGGTGATCAGGTCGTCGACCAGCACGCCGAGATAGGCCTGGTCGCGGCGCGGCGACCACGCCTCGTGCCCGCGCACGCTGCGCGCGGCATTGACTCCCGCCAGCAGCCCCTGCGCCGCGGCCTCCTCGTAGCCGGTGGTGCCGTTGATCTGGCCGGCGAAGAACAGGCCCGATACCGCCTTGGTCTCCAGCGAGGTCTTGAGGCCGCGCGGGTCGAAGAAGTCGTACTCGATGGCGTAGCCGGGGCGGGTGATATGCGCGCGCTCGAAGCCGGCGATCGAGCGCACCAGGTCGAGCTGCACGTCGAAGGGCAACGAGGTGGAGATGCCGTTGGGATAGATCTCCACCACGTCCAGGCCTTCGGGCTCGACGAAGATCTGGTGGCTGGCCTTCTCGGCGAAGCGCACCACCTTGTCCTCGATGCTGGGGCAGTAGCGCGGGCCGATGCCTTCGATCTGGCCGGAGTACAGCGGCGAGCGGTGCAGGGCGGCGCGGATGATCTCGTGGGTGCGCTCGCTGGTATGGGTGATCCAGCACGAGACCTGGCGCGGATGGTCGGCGTGCGAGCCCATGAACGAGAACACCGGGCGCGGATCGTCGCCGGGCTGCTCGGTCATCACCGAGTAGTCGAGGCTGCGCCCGTCGATGCGCGGGGGCGTGCCGGTCTTGAGCCGGTCCACGACGAAGGGGCGCTCGCGCAGCCGCGCGGCCAGGGTGACGGCGGGCGGATCGCCCATGCGCCCGGCCGCGTACTGGGTCTGGCCGATGTGCACCTTGCCGGCCAGGAAGGTGCCGGCGGTGAGCACCACCGCGCCGGCGTCGAAGCGCAGGCCGGTGTTGGTGATCGCACCGCGCACCGCGTCGCCCTCGATCACCAGGTCGTCGACCGCCGCCTGGAAGACGGTGAGATTGGGCTGCTGCTCGACCGCGCGGCGGATGAAGGCGCGATACAGGGCGCGGTCGGCCTGGGCGCGGGTGGCGCGCACGGCCGGGCCCTTGGAGGCGTTGAGCCGCCGCCACTGGATGCCGGCGGCATCGGCGGCGCGCGCCATGACGCCGCCCAGCGCGTCGATCTCGCGCACCAGGTGGCCCTTGCCGATGCCGCCGATGGCCGGGTTGCAGCTCATCGCGCCGATGGTGTCGATGCTGTGGGTCAGCAGCAGGGTGCGGGCGCCGGCGCGCGCCGAGGCCAGCGCGGCCTCGGTGCCGGCGTGGCCGCCGCCGATCACGATCACGTCATAGCGATGGAAGTCTTGTCCCATGGGGTCCGGTCAGGCGTTGGCGCGGCGGAAAGCTGCGGCATGTTCGGGGCGCATGGCGGCGCATGCAAGCGCGGGCCAGGCTGGCGGCGGCACGGGACGCGGGGTCGCCGGCACGATTGGCACGCTTCCTGCGACCAGCCTTCCTGCACCCGGGCTGGCAAGCGTCTTGGGGGGCGCGGCCGGAATTGGAACAGGGCTGGCCACGCACAACCCGGGGAAGCAAAGGGGCCGGATGTCGGGGGACATCCGGCCCCATCTTTTTTCGGGCTCCGGCCCAGCGAAGGACCGGCCCCTGGCGCCTTGCGAAGAAGGCGCCGACGCCCGGCGGGAGCGGAACAGGGGGGATCCGGTATCCCCCGCCGGGAGTCGACTCGGAAAATTTGTCGCTCTGGACCTGATTGCGTCGCAATCCGACGCAGCCGGTCAGTGGGGCTAGCTTGAACCCCGCTTTCGCAGGGTGCAAGGGGTTTGCGACCTACGGTTCGCTACGGAGTTCTCGTTCCCGCGACCTGGGCCGCTGCATGCGCGGCGCCGGCCTCGGCGCCATGCGCGGGCCGCTGGATTCGGGCCGCGGCATCGGCCGCTGCATCCGCGGCGCACCGTCCATCGCCGGCCGCCGCGCGCCGGGTTCGGACATCGCCGGGCCGCGCGGCGGCATCGGCCGGCCTTCGCCGCCCGGCCTGCCGACGGGGCGTGCGCCCTCGCCGCGGCGCGGGGGCTGCATCTGCGGCCGCGGGCCTTCCAGCCTGCGCGGCGGCAGGTTGCCTCCGGTCACGTGGCCACGGTCGTGGTGCGGCGGGTACTGGGGATGCGGCGGACGCGGGCGCGGCGGCCGGTGGTGGTAGGGCGGCCACGGCACGTAGCCGTAGTGGTAGGGCGCGCCGTACCAGCCGCCGAAGCCGTAGCCATAGGGGCGGTAGGGCGAGAAGCGGCTGTAGCCGTAGCCCAGCCCGCCGTACCAGCGGCCGTGGCCGTAGTAGCCGACCGAGCCATAGGGGGCGCCGTACGAGTACGCCGGGCTGCCGTAGTAGTAATCGCCACCACCGGCGCCGCGGGAGTAGTAATCGCTGGCGCAGCCCGACAGCGCGGCCGTGGCGACCAGCGCGATCATGAGCCTGCGGATCATGGGCATCCCCCGTTCCTGCGGTCATTGAGCATCGGCCCGGCGCTTTGAATCCGTGCTTAATCCTGCCGCCGGTGCGTTTGTGTAGCTGAACACCCCGGGGTGATCGGATAGTCTTGGACCCGATGTCCCCCGATCGCCCGCTCCCCCAGTTCGACGACGTGCTCGACGCGGCCGCGCGGATCGTGCCGCATGCGCGTGTCACCCCGGTGCTGCGCTCGCCGGCGCTGGACCGGCTGGCCGGCTGCGAACTGGTGTTCAAGCTCGAAGGCCAGCAGCGCGGCGGGGCGTTCAAGTTCCGCGGCGCCTGCAACGCGGTGTTTTCGCTGGAGGCCAGGGCGGCCGCACGCGGCGTGGTCACCCATTCCTCCGGCAACCACGGCGCGGCGCTGGCGCTGGCCGCGCGCCTGCGCGGGATCCCCTGCCACGTGGTCGCGCCCGAGGGCGCGGTGGGGCGCAAGCTGGCGCGGATCGTCGAGCAGGGGGCGATGCTGCACCGCTGCGCGCCCAACCTGGCCGCGCGCGAGGCGGCCTGCGCCCAGGTGCAGGCCGCCAACGGCGCGGTGCTGGTGCATCCCTACGAGGATCCGGCGGTGATCGCCGGCCAGGGCACGGTCGCGCTGGAGCTGCTGACCCAGGCACAGGGACTGGACACGCTGGTGGTGCCGGTGGGCGGCGGCGGCCTGGCCAGCGGCACCGCGCTCACCCTGGCGGCGCTGGCGCCCGGGGTCGAGCTGGTGCTGGCCGAACCGGCGGGCGCCGACGATACCCGCCGCTCGCTCGAGCGCGGCGAACGCTGCACGGTCGAGCCCGACACCCTCTGCGACGGCCTGCGTGCCATGCTCGGCGAGCCGAACTTCCGCATCCTTGCCGCGCACCGCCCGCCGGTGCTGGCGGTGGAGGACGTGGCCACGGTCGCGGCCATGCGCCTGCTGCTGGGCGAGGCGCAGGTGCTGGCAGAGCCCTCGTCGGCCATTGCCCTGGCCGCGGTGCTGTCCCGGCCCGCGCGCTTCGCCGGGCGCCGGGTCGGCGTGGTGCTGAGCGGCGGCAACGCCGATCCCGACCGCCTGCCGTGGAGCCGGCCATGAGGCGCCCGCCCCAGCGGCGGCGAATGCCGCGCCTGCTGCTGTGGCTGGGGCTGCTGTGCGCGCTGTGGCTGGGCGGCGTGGCGGCGTGGATCCTGTGGGTGGGCGAACGCGACCAGGCCGCGCCGGCCGACACCATCATCGTGCTGGGCGCGGCCGCCTACGACGCGGCCCCCTCGCCGGTGTTCAAGGCGCGGATCGAACACGGCCTGCACCTGTTCGACGACGGCCTGGCCGGGACCCTGATCTTCACCGGCGGCTACGGCGGCGGCGGCGCGCGCTTCGCCGAATCGCAGGTGGCGCGGCGCTACGCGATGCGCCAGGGCGTGCCCGAGACCGCGATCCTGATCGAATCGACCTCGCAGACCACCTACCAGAACCTGTTCGAGGCACGCCGGCTGATGCTGGAACACGGCCTGCAGCGCGCGATCGTGGTCAGCGACCCGCTGCACATGGCGCGCGCCCTGCGCCTGTGCCGGGGCCTGGGGATCGACGCGCTGGGGTCGCCCACGCCGACCACGCGCTTCCGCTCGTTCCGCACGCGCTGGGAATTCCTGGCGCGCGAGGTGTACTTCTTCCACCGCGACCTGGTGGTCAGCCCGCGCTAGGCGGCGCGGTATCATCGGCCCGCGCGATCCCGCGCGCCCGGACCGCCCCATGCGCATCGACGGCACCCGCCTGCACGACCGCGGCACCGAGCTGGTGCTGGCCTACTACGCCGCCTTCAACCGCGGCGACCGCCAGGCCATGCTCGAACTGCTGGCCGAGGACGTGGTGCACGACCTCAACCAGGGCCCGCGCGAGACCGGGCGCGAGGCCTTCGCGCGCTTCATGGAGCGCATGGACCACTGCTACCGCGAGCAGCTGCGCGAGATCGTGGTGATGTCCACCGCCGACGGCTCGCGCCTGGCCACCGAGTACGTGGTGCACGGCACCTACCTGACCGACGACGAGGGCCTGCCGCCGGCGCGCGGGCAGCAGTACGTGCTGCCCGGCGGCGCGTTCTTCGAGGTGGCCGACGGCCGCATCGCCCGGGTCAGCAACTACTACAACCTCAACGACTGGCTGGCGCAGGTGCGCTGAGCGGCGCGGCTGGCGCCGTGCGCCTAGAGCTCTTCGCCGTAGCGCGCCAGGCCTTCGCCCAGCAGGTAGCGGGTCGCGGCGGCGCGCTCGGCCACGCTGAAGCCATCGAGCACGTCCATCATCTGCCGGAACGCGGTGCAGCGCGCCTGCCGGCTGGCGGCATCGACGCCGGTGCTGGACAGTCCCAGCAGGAAGCCGTCGTGCAGCATCATCCCGGTGACCGTGGCGGCCTTGAGCGCCTGCTCGCCGGTCGCGGGATCGTAGGCGCGCGGGGGCCCCTGCAGGCCGTTGACCACCACCGCGGTCACCGCCTCGATGAAGCGCGAGCGGCTGTGTTCGCCCAGGGCGTTGGCCGCCTGCTGCAGGCCGGCCAGGCTGCGGTCGGCGCCCGGTTCGAACAGCGCGCACAGGCCGCGCGCTTCGCGCTCGTCGCGCGAGGCCGCGTGCACGGCCTTGAACAGGCGGTCGACGTCGGCATCGGGCGCGCGCGCCAGCACGTCGTTGGCGCCGGCGAGCACCTGCAGGCGGTCGATGCCCGACAGGTCCACGCGCGGGGACTGCGCGCCGGCGGCCACGGGGACGATCGCGAGCGCGAGGCAGAGCGCGGCGGTGAGCGACTTCATGCACGACTCCTGGACACGGACCGGGCCGAGTCTAGGACCCGCGGCGTGAATCGCCGCCCCCGCGCGCTCAGCCGCGCCGGCGGATCGGGATGCGGTCGGCCGGGAAGCTGGCGATCTCGCCGCCGCCCTCGCGGATCGGCGCGCCGGGATCCGGGGCCCAGGCCAGCGCGCTGATCACCTCCCAGCTGGCCGGCAGCAGGCCGTCGGGTCCGCGCAGCGGCTCGTAGGCCTCGGCCGCGGCCCGGAAACGGCCGCGCCCGGTGAGGGTGTGGCGGCGCCCCTGCAAGGCGTTGGTGGCGCCGATCGCGCGCAGCTCGCGCATCAGCGCCGGCAGGTCGGGATGGCCGCGCTGCAACAGGTCGCGATCGAGCACCGGATCGCGGAAGCCGGCCTGCACCAGCGCATCGCCGAACTGCGCGATCCCGGCGAAGGGGCTCACGTGCGGCGCGTCGTCGGCACGGGCGAAGGCCTCGCGCAACTCCCACAGCGTGTCCGGGCCGAAGGTCGAGCACACCAGCACGCCACCGGGCCGCAGCACCCGGCGGAAGCCGGCGAAGGCGGCCGGCAGGTCCTCGACCCACTGCAGGCACAGGTTGGAGAACAGCACATCGACGCTGCCCTCGGCCAGCGGCAGCGCGCGCAGGTCCGCGCAGACGCGGTCGACCCGCCGGCGCAGCGGGTTCCAGCCCGAGGGCATGGCGCGCAGCATCGGCAAGGCCAGGTCGATCGCCACGATGCGCGCCTTCGGCCAGCGCCGGCGCATCGCCTGCGCGGCATGGCCCGGGCCGCTGCCCACGTCCAGCACCAGGCCCGGTTGCCAGTCGGCGGCGCGCGTGCGGTCGAGCGCGATCAGGTCCAGCGATTCGAGCAGCCGCGCCTCGACTTCGCGCTGCAGGGTGGCGGCGGTGGCATAGCTGGCCGAGGCGCGCGCGAACGCCCGGCGCACCTGGCGCGCGTCGAACAGGCCGGTGGGCGCGGTGGGTTTCATCGGTCCGTACCCGCGGCGCGCGCATCCAGCGCCGCGATCGCGGCGGCGACCTCGTCGGCGTTGGTCAGGAACGGCGCGTGGCCGGCGTGCTCGACCACCACCACCTCGGCGGCCGGTACCTGCGCGGCGGCCGCGCGCATGGCACGCGCATCGACCAGGCGGTCGCGGCGTCCGGCCAGCCACAGGCTGGGCATGGACAGGCCCGGCAGCGTGGCGCGCAGGTCGGCGGTCTCGAGCAGGGCCAGGCCGTCGGCCAGCACCTGCGCGGCCGGCTCGCCGCGCGCGAACACCTCCTCGCGCAGCACCCGCATCTCGTGCCTCGCATCGTCCGAACCGAAGGCCTCCAGCGCGATGAAGCGCTCCAGGGTGGCGCGGTAATCGCTGCGCAGGCCCAAGGCGAAACCACGGAAGATATCCGGCGACATGCCCAGCGGCCAGTCCTCGCCGCGCACGAAGCGCGGGCTGGCGCAGAGCATGGCCAGGCCGCGCACCGCCTCCGGCCGCGTGGCCGCGGCCTGCAGCGCGAACAGGCCGCCCAGCGACCAGCCGGCCCACAGCGCGCGCGGCACATGTGCGGCCACCGCCTCGACCACCGGCTCCAGCGCCAGCGGCAGGGCGCTGTCGCGGCTGCCGCCGTGGCCGGGCAGGTCCACCAGGTGCAGGGTGTAGCGCGCGGCGAGGCGCTCGGCCAGGCCGGCGAACACGCCCGAATGCATGGCCCAGCCGTGCAGCAGCACGAGGTCGGGGCCCTGGCCGCGGGTCTGGATCTGCAACGTCGTCATGCTCCCTTGTCCGTGCTCGAGATGCGCGTATCGTCGCCCGCGCCCGAGCGCGCGACCACCCAGGCGAAGGCGAGGATCCCGGCCACCACCACGCCCGCGCCGGCCAGCGCGATGCCGGTGGGCCAGGATTCGCCCAGCAGCAGCACGCCCAGCAGCCCGGCGAACACCACCTCGGCGCCCTGCATCGCCTCCACCGCGCCCAGCGCCAGCGGCTGGCGGCGGACCATGCCGGTGGCCTGGAAGAACAGGATGGTGGCGATCACCCCGGCCGACAGCGCCACGCCGGCGGCCAGCCAGACCTGCGACCAGCGCGGCGGCCCGGCCTCGAACGCGGCCCAGGCGGCCAGCAGCAGCCACAGCGGCTGGCTGGCCAGGGTCATGCCGAACACGCGCTGGGTGGCGTTGAGCGACTCGCCGCTGCGCTCCAGGTGCAGCAGCAGCAGGCGGTTGCCCAGCGGATAGGCCACGGCCGAGACCAGCACGCAGGCCAGTGCGATCCAGGCCGCGCGGTCGAGCGCGCCGCTGGCGTGCCCGTACTGCATCAGCAGCACGCCGGCCAGGATCAGCCCGGCCACCGCCAGCCCGGCCGGCGGGATGCGCCGGCGTGCGTCGCGGTACAGCAGCGGCGCGCACAGCATCCCGGCGATCACGGTGAACTGGAACGAGCCGGCCACCAGCCACGCCGGTCCGCTGGAGGCGGCATAGGACAGCAGCACGTAGAACAGCACGAAGCCGATCCCGGCGCAGCGCAGCCAGGCCCAGGGATGCGCGGCGATGGCGCGCAGCACTGGCGCGGTGCCGCCCTGCAGGCGCATCAGTGGCAGCATCAGCGGCAGGGTGATCAGGTAGCGCAGGCTGGCCAGCCAGGCCCAGTGCCCGCCTTCGCTGGCGCTGGCGCGGTTGAGCACGTAGGTCATGGTGAAAAACAGCGCCGACAGCAGCGCCAGGCCGATCGCCGCCAGGGCGACGCGGCCTTGTCGTTCGGCGGTGGTCATACGCTGGCGCTGGCGGCGTGCCCGACGCGGTCGCGGGCCTGCGCCACGGCATCGGCCAGGGCCTCGGCCAGGGCCGGCTCGTGCGCGGCGCTGAAGGTGATGCGCAGGCGCGCCTGGCCTTCGGGCACGGTCGGCGGACGGATCGCGGCGACCCAGTAGCCGGCCTGCTCCAGCGCCTCGGACATGGCCAGGGCGCTGGCGTTGTCGCCGCACAGCACCGGCTGGATGGGGGTGTCCGAATCGAGCAGCTGCAGGCCATGGGACAGGGCGCGGGCGCGGAAGCGCTGCACCAGTTCCTGCAGGCGCTCGCGGCGCCAGTGGTCGCGCCGGGCCAGCTTCACCGCGGCCAGCGCGGCCGCGGCCTGCGCCGGCGGCGGCGCGGTGGTGTAGACGTAGGGACGCGCCACCTCGGCCAGGTGCCCGACCAGGTCGGCATCGCCCGCCACCAGCGCGCCATGTCCGCCAAGCGCCTTGCCCAGGGTGACCAGGCGCAGCGGCACCGCCGCCACGTCCAGCCCGGCGGCGGCCACCGAGCCGCGGCCTTCCGGACCCAGCACGCCCACGCCGTGCGCATCGTCCACGTACAGCAGGGCGCGCTGCACGCGCGCGGCGATGGCCAGCTCGCGCAGCGGCGCGACATCGCCATCCATGCTGAACACGCCATCGGTGGCGAGGATCGCGGCGCCATCGGCCGCGCCGCGCAGCTGGCGCAACGCGCCTTCCACGTCGGCATGCGGATAGCGGCGCAGGCGGCAGCCGGCCAGGCGCGCGCCGTCGACCAGGCTGGCGTGGTTGAGCCGGTCCTGCACGCACACGTCCTCGTCGCCCAGCAGCGCCTGCATCACCGCAAGGTTGGCGGTGAAGCCGCTGCCCAGCAGCAGCGCGCGCGGCACCTGCAGCCAGTCGGCGACCTCGCGCTCGAGCGCGCCGTGCGCGGCGTGGTGCCCGCAGACCAGGTGCGAGGCCACGCCACCGGCGCCATCGCGCGCGGCCGCATCCTGCAGCGCGTTGACCACGGCGAAGTGCTGGGACAGGCCCAGGTAGTCGTTGCCGCAGAAGTTGAGCAGGTTGCGGGTGCCGCCATCGCCATCGGACACCTCGCAGCGCGCGCCATCGCGGCGCAGCACCTCGCGGCGCACGCGGCGGCCGGCGCCGGCGCTGCGCTGTTCGCGCGATTCCCGCACGCGGGCGAGCAGGTCCTGGCGTTCGATGGGCATGGTGGCGTTCCCCGTCAGACGCGGCCCCCCGCCGCGCAGTCTCCCGGGCAGGCTGGCGAGCCGGCCGAGATGTCGGCGTGTACGGTACCACCGTGGTCGTGGCCTGGGGCGTCCACCGCCACCTCCAGCGCGCGCAGGCCCAGGCGCTCGAACAGGGCCCGGTCGTGGGCCACGTCCGGGTTGCCGGTGGTCAGCAGCTTCTCGCCATGGAAGATGGAATTGGCGCCGGCCAGGAAGCACAGCGCCTGCAGCTCGTCGCTCATCTGCTCGCGCCCGGCCGACAGCCGCACCATCGAGCGCGGCATCAGCAGGCGGGCCACGGCGACGGTGCGCACGAATTCGAACGGGTCGAGCTCGGCGGTGCCGTGCAGCGGCGTGCCGGCCACCTGCACCAGGCGGTTGATCGGCACCGAGTCAGGATGCGCGGGCAGGTTGGCCAGGGTGCGCAGGAAGCCGGCGCGCTGGCGCCGGGTCTCGCCCATGCCGACGATGCCGCCGCAGCAGGTCTTCATGCCCGCCTCGCGCACGTGTTCGAGGGTGTCGAGCCGGTCCTGGATCTCGCGCGTGCGGATCACCGCGTCGTAGAACTCCGGGTCGGTGTCGATGTTGTGGTTGTAGTAGTCCAGCCCGGCGGCGCGCAGCGCGTGCGCCTGTTCGCCGCTGAGCATCCCGAGGGTGGCGCAGGTCTCCAGGCCCAGCGCCTTGACCTCGCGGATCATGGCCGCGACCTTGGGGATGTCGCGGTCCTTGGGCGAGCGCCAGGCCGCGCCCATGCAGAAGCGCGAGGCCCCGGCGGCCTTGGCCGCGCGCGCCTTCTCCAGCACCGCCTCGGTGGCCATCAGCTTGGTCGCCTCCACGCCGGTGTGGTAGCGCTGGGCCTGCGGGCAGTAGGCGCAGTCTTCCGGGCAGCCGCCGGTCTTGACCGACAGCAGCGTGCTGACCTGGACCTGGGTGGGGTCGAAATGACGCCGGTGCACCTCGGCCGCGCGGAACAGCAGCTCCGGGAAGGGCAGCCCGAGCAGGGCCTCGACCTCGTCGGTGGTCCAGTCGTGGCGGAGTTCGGGACCGCCCCCGGAAGCGGCGGCGGGGCGGAGCGGACTGACGGCGGACATGGCGCTTCCCTGACAGACGCGGCGTGCGTGGCCGCGCAGTCTGGAAAGCATGCCCGGGCCTGTCAACCGAACGCGACTCGCCAGGGTTGACGGCTGGTGGACCTGGCTGGGCGCGCGCCTGTGCCCGCCGCGCTGCCTGGCCTGCGCCGAAGCGGCGGTGCCGGGCACCGACCTGTGCGCGGCCTGCGCCGCCGCCCTGCCCTGGAACGACGCCGCCTGCGCGCGCTGCGCGCTGCCGCTGCCGGTCGCGGCCGAGGCCTGCGGTGCCTGCCTGCAGCGGCCGCCGCCGCTGCACGCCGCGCATGCCGCGTTCCGTTACGCCGCACCGGTGGACCGGCTGCTGCCGCGCTTCAAGTTCCACCGCGACCTGGCCGCAGGCCGGCTGCTGGCCGAGGCCATGGCCCGGCGCTTCGCCGCCCTGCCGCGGCCCGACGCGCTGCTGGCCGTGCCGCTGCATCCATCGCGCCTGCGCCGCCGCGGCTACGACCAGGCCCTGGAACTCGGCCGCCCGCTGGCCGCCGCGCTGGAACTGCCGCTGCTGACCGGCGCCCTGGTGCGCGCCCGCGCCACCCGGCCGCAGTCCGAACTCGATGCCGCCGGTCGCCGTCGCAACCTGCGCGGCGCGTTCACCGTCGCGCGCCAGCCGCTGCCGGCGCATGTGGTCCTGGTCGATGACGTGATGACCACGGGCGCCACCCTGCATGCCGCGGCCACGGCGCTGCGCCGCGCCGGCGTGGCCCAGGTCGAGGCCTGGGTCTGCGCGCGGGTGCCCTGAGCCTCACTCCGGCTGCACGCGGCAGGCGTAGAGTCCGGCGGTGCCGGCTGCCGCCGGCGCACATGGAGCGCGCGCTATGACCGTTCCTCTTGCCGGCGATGTCGGCCGCAGCTGGTGGCTGTTCCTGCTCTACGGACTGATCGCGATCCTGTTCGGGCTGGCCTGCGTGATCTGGCCCGGCCGCTCGGCGGTGGCCCTGGTGCTGGCGTTCGGCATCCTGTCGCTGGCCGACGGACTCGTCACCCTGTTCAGCGTCTTCGGCCGGGATATCGCCCTGCCGCGGTGGATGCTGATCCTCTACGGGCTGATCTCGATCGCCTTCGGCGTACTCGCGGTGCTGCAGCCGGTGAGCATGGCCGACGCCCTGCTGTGGGTGCTGGCGATCTGGCTGGTGATCGCGGGCATCGCCCGGATCGTGTTCGCGGTGCAGGTGCGCAAGGTGGTGCGCGGGGAATGGCAGCTGGTGCTCAGCGGCATTCTGGCGATCATCCTGGGCATCCTGTTCTTCGCGATGCCGGGCCTGGGCGTGCTGGCGGTGGTGCTGTGGATCGGGGTGGGCGCGGTGATCTACGGCGTGCTCCAGGTCGGTGCCGCCTTCCGCCTGCGCCGGGAGCACCGGCCGCTGCCGGCCTGATACCGGAGACCGGGGGCGCTTCGGCGCATCCGGGCCGGGCTACAGCGCGTAATCGAGCGCGATGCCGGCGAACACCGCCAGCCCGACCCAGTGGTTGTCGAGGAAGGCGCGGAAGCAGGCCTCGCGGTCGCGGTGCCGGGCCATGACGAACTGCCGCCCCACCAGCAGCGCCGCCACGCCCAGGCCGCACCAGTAGGCGAGGCCCAGCCCGGCCTGGCGGCCGGCCAGCAGCAGCGCGGCGAACGTGGCCGCGTACAGCACGCCCTGTGCGACCAGGTCGAGGTCGCCGAACAGGATCGCGGTCGACTTCGAGCCCATGCGGATGTCGTCGTCGCGGTCGACCATCGCGTACCAGGTGTCGTAGGCGGTGGACCAGAAGATGTTGGCCACGTACAGCAGCCAGGCCACCGGCGGCACCTCGCCCAGGACCGCGGCGAACCCCATCGGGATGCCCCAGCCGAAGGCCATGCCCAGGTACACCTGCGGCAGGTAGGTGTAGCGCTTGAGGTAGGGATAGGTGGCGGCCAGCAGCACGCCGACGAGGCTCATCAGCACGGTCAGGCGGTTGAGCGTGAGCACCAGCGCGAACGCGGCCAGCATCAGCACGGCGAACAGCGCCAGCGCCTCGCGCCCGGAGACCGCACCGGTGGCCAGCGGCCGGTCGCGGGTGCGCTCGACCGAGCCGTCGAGCCAGCGGTCGGCGTAGTCGTTGATCACGCAGCCGCCCGAGCGCGTCAGCCACACCCCGGCGCTGAACACGAACAGGATCCACAGCGGCGGCACGCCCCCGGCGGCGACCCACAGCCCCCACCAGGTCGGCCACAGCAGCAGCAGCCAGCCGATCGGCCGGTCGGCCCGCACCAGTGTCCAGTACAGGCGCAGCCGCTGGCGCCATTGCGGGCCGGGTCCGGCCCCGTCGCGGTGATCGTCACGCATGCTGCCAGCCTACCAAGGCCGTCAAGACTCGCGCCGCGGCCCGGTCCATGTGACAATCCCGCCCCACGCGCCTGTAGCTCAGCCGGATAGAGTAGTGGCTTCCGAAGCCATTGGTCGGGGGTTCGAATCCCTCCAGGCGCGCCAGTTTTGCGGGTTTCTCCCGCATACCTGGCCACCCAACTAGTTCTTGGAAGAGTTCTCACTTTCTTCTAGCTTTCGGGTGATTTCCCCCACGAACTGATTGGCATTCGGCATGCCCCCCGTCCCGGGCGGGGGGCGCTGCCGCTGGCTGGTCGGTGGGCTCGCTAGCCCAGTGGCGTATGGCGTCACGGTTCTTGAAAGGCCGGTTCATGCCCTACCCACATGGCTCTCAAGCGGCTCCCTCTCACCGGTCCCCGCAGGTTAGGGCCGAGGATCGGCCTCTATTTCGGCGACAGATTGCCCAGCGGATGACCAAGTCGGGATGGCTGGACCGCGAGCCTGCAACCAACGGGCGAGATCCGAGGATTTGGGGTTGTTCGCACCAGGTTACGGACGGGTGCGGGCTGCGAGGCGTTGGTGTAATGACCCAGTGACCTGAGACGGATCGTGTAGCCAGTTGGCTGGTGAGTTCTCTACCCTTAACAGGCAAGGAGAGCTCCATGAAGAAGCGATTCACCGACGAGCAGATCATCGGCATCCTGCGCGAGGCCGAGGTC
>Ga0233369_1000325_pt1 | contig 21881 bp, 13 predicted proteins | sample ElkDunMinimDraft_26_FD_191537 | JGI IMG/M metagenome (GOLD analysis project Ga0233369, IMG submission 191537) | Fecal eukaryotic communites from dung pellets of Tule Elk in California, USA - Elk Dung D16 | ecosystem: Host-associated > Mammals > Digestive system > Large intestine > Fecal | place... | reverse complement strand
AAATAGTCTAAAACCTCTTTATCTGTTAAAGAGTTGGCTTTTAATAACATTTCTTCCCAGTTTTCACGATGTTTTGGTTTAACTGCTTCGATAATGATTTTAGAATCCTTGACACTTAAAGAAACTTCATCCGTAACATGGAGTTGGTCAAGAATTTGTTTTCCTATTATAATACCAAAAGAATTACCAATTTTTCTAATTTTAGTTTTCATATTATTAAAGTTATAACAATATTATAACATGTCAAAATTTAATTATAAAATTTAACCTTTTTTGAGACTGTTTAGACCTATCAACTAAGTATTTATTTTAGTTTTCATTTTTAAAGTATTTTCTCCAATATTATATGCATAAACAGATGCTGGAATAAATGTTAATAATATATCACCTATTTCTCTAACACCTAATTTATTTATTGAAGTTACCATTGATGATTTAAAATTATTGCTATTACAAAATTGAATTAAGCTAGATAATTCTTGAGGTTTCTCAAAGTATCGATTACTCCATTTGATTTCGACTCCCCATCGAGGTTTAAATTTTTTTTCATCAACTAAAACTAAATCTACTTCACCATCTTTCCAACGAGAATATGTCAAATCTAGATTTTCTCTATGCATCCATTGGGATAAAATAGCTGTTTCTACCATATTGCCCATTTCATCATCTGTAGCTTTTACAGGGGAAAATAAGGCTGTTCTTAAAGATGGATTAGTAAGATATACTTTAAAGCTTGTTACCCTCTTTAGTCGTTTGGCATTAATATCTACTTTATTTAATACTTTTATCAAAAAAGCAGCTTCGAGGTACTCTAAATACTTTTTTAAAGTATCTTTCTGTATACCACTGTCTCTTGACATTACTTCATATGAAACCTCATTTCCAGTGTTATAAGCTATATACGTAAAAAAACGATTAAGTTCTTGAACATCTCTTATACCATATAAACTAGGTAGGTCTCGCAATAATACTTTATCAACGATATCACTCTTAACATAACGCCCCATATCATTTTGTATCTTCTCTGACAAAACAACTTCGGGATAACCTCCATAATTTAGATATTGTTGGAATTCTGAATTTAGCTCATCTATGCTAAGGGGTAAACAATACGGAATATTATGTTTATCATATTCTATAGAACTCTCTGTTATTAAATGATTTTTATCTTTTAAATGAATAAATTCTTGGAAAGTTAAAGGTGGTAACATGAAATCGGTAAACCTTCCAGCCCCACTTTCGGTACTATGCCATTTTAAAGCAGCTGCAGCGGATCCTGAGACAATGAATTTAGTATCAGGATAAGTATCAACTAAAACTTTTAAATGTCGTTCCCAATCCTTTAAATATTGAATTTCATCAAAAAAGATATAAGTGCCTTTTAAATCTTGTATCTGCAGTGATTCTAAACAGAGGTCCAATATATCCTGTAGACTTAATTGTACATATATTGGATTATCAATTCCAATAAAAAATATACGTTGTGGATTGATACCATCATTAATTAATTGATCTATTGTATGGAACATCATGACTGTTTTTCCAACTCGTCTAGGGCCCATCAATACTACAGCACGTCTAATATCTGTTTCTTGTACAAATGGATAAAACAAATCAAAATACAACCTTTTAGACATATCCTTATAAAGGATAGGGATTTCCTTAGTTACCCACCAAGGATTTTCAAATTGTAATCGGTCAATGATTTTATGTATAGGAATAACACTAGATCTACTCATTTATTTTCTTATTTAAACAAATATAAATAAAATAAATAGATTTAAATCTCCTTATTTTAGTTTTATATTAACAAATAGATAGAATTTTTTTATAAAAAAACTTAATTGACCATATTGTGAGATAAATTCATCCCTAAAAAAGTAACCAAAATATCTTCCTAATAAAAACTAGATCATGCGATCATTAAATATGCGATAAGTCATTTTAATCTTGTCCACCAAGCCATAGTTCGCCACGTTTAAATGAATATGTTTCAATGATTTCCCCGACTGATTCTCTAAATTTATGAGTCCGATGTGGCTTTTTTAAAAGTTTTTTAAACCATTTTACTGAGTCATTATAGTCTTGTTCTGAAGCATATATTTCTGGTTCTCCAACCTCAGTATTATCATAGTGATCTTCATCCAAACGATACCCCCAATCTAACTTGGATAGCCTTATCTTTAAAATTCCGTAATTGCCAAGTTGTATTTTTTTATCTATTTCAGGTATGTAAAAAGCATTTTCATTAAATTTAATACTGTCAGCAATCGCACATACAACTTGCGAATGAGAGAAGCGTGGTTCAAAAAGCCAAATTTTCAAATAATATGGTTGTCCAAGATTATCTAGCTGTCTTTTCCATTCTTCATAAATATCCAAAAGTCCATTGAGCATTTTTTGCTTTGTTTTTCTTTTAGGCTCTGGAGTTACACTATTTATTAAAGACAAACCATTCCAAGGATAGACGCCAATTTTCACGTAGCAACGGTCACTTTCATTAAGTAAATAGTCCGTTAGATTGAGGCCTAAATTGTCTTGACGCCAATTTTCAATGTGGTTCCATCTTCTCTTATGTCCACGTATTTTTTTCAGTTTCACTATTACCTTTTTGAATTGAATTATAATAATTGTATTAGCTGAACTAATATACAATTAGTTCAGCTGATATTACTCTACAGATTATTTCACATCAGTGATAAGTCTCACAAAACCCTCCTTAAGATTAAAATAGAATTAGGCAGCCTTGTTTATATACTAGTCTTCAGTAAATATCTTCCGTTAATTTACAACCTAACACTGAAATGATTGTTATATTAAAAGGTTAATATAATATGTATACATAATTGTATATATTTATAAAATTTATAAGTTTCCCGACTTTTTGTTTATCTATGAAGCCTTACATAATTTCGCTTTTTTTAAGCGTTTTAACGACTATAATTGTCTATGGTCAATCACCAGATTTATCTTCTGATGAGTTATTTTCACGCGCGCGTACATCTGCTTTTGACTCTAAGGATTACCCTAAAGCAATTGAGTTGATTAAACAAGCTATACAGCAATCTCCAGATTATGTCGACCTGCATATTTTTTTAGGCAGGCTCTATACTTGGAGTGATAAAATAGATTCCGCGAGCTATGTTTTCGATAATTTGCATAGTAAAAAAGTGAAAGTTGAAGATTTTTATTTAGCATATGGGTACCTACTCTACTGGAATAATGTGAATGAAAAAGCGCAGCAAATAATTGATGAGGGTATTAAAGAGCATCCATCATCTGAAGACTTACTACTATTACATGCCAGATATAATTATGGTATTAAAAGTTATCAAGAAGCGGAAAAATCTGTTAGCCGACTATTAGAGATTAACCCCAAAAATACAGACGCGAATTCTTTGGCGCAAAATTTAAAATCATACACCGCAAAAAATGCAATAAGCATTAACTATGATTTCACGCACTTTGACAAACAATTTGAAGACAACTGGCATATCCTAGGAATTGGCTATAAGAGAGCTACATCGTTTGGATCCATATTATTTAAGGCTAATTATGCTAATAAATTTGCAGATAATGGGTTACAGTTTGAGTTAGAAGCTTATCCTAGAATAAATAAGATTTTTTATTTATATGTTGGCGCTGGCTATTCGGATAATGTTGGAATATTTCCAAAATATAGAACTGGTATTTCTGTTTATGCTAATTTACCTAATAGTTTTGAGGGGGAGATTGGATATAGACAATTGAATTTCTCTAATAACATTTGGCTTTACACAGCATCTATAGGAAAGTATTACCAGAATTTATGGTTTAATCTAAGAACATACTTATCTCCAGATAGTGAAAATATATCTCATTCCTATACAGGTACAGTTCGATACTATCTCAAAGGAGCTAACGACTATTTAGGTTTTCAAATTGGTACTGGTATTAGTCCAGAGGAGAATAGAAACAATTTATTAATTGAAAATTCATTTAAATTAAAAACGTATAAAATTGGAGCGAATTATAACTTCTCCATCCAAAAAAGAAACCTGTTAAATATATCGGCAACATATTTTAATCAGGAATATAAGCCTTTAGAAAAAGGTAATCAATATGATTTGAGTATTGGTTATAGCAGAATTTTCTAATTAAAACGTTTTTAAGCAACAGTATTTTATTATGAATTCGTTTCCAATACCTCACAATGAGATTGAGAGAATTAACCGACTTCGTGATTACGATTTAATTGGTTTAGGTAAAGATGAGGAATTTGACATCTTTGCTCAATCAGCAACCTCAATTACTGGTTGTGCAGCCTCTCTAATAGCTTTGATGGAAAATGATATTCAACGTATACAAAGTTGTATAGGACTTGAAATTGAAACTGTTGAACGACAAAACACTGTTTGTCAATATACCATGATGAGCAAAGATGCTCTAATCATTCCAGATACATCTAAAGACTATAGAACAGCAAATAACTCAATTATTAAGGCTGCAGGCATTAAGTTTTATGCTGGGGTTCCAATATTAGATGATGATATTGTATTAGGTACTATATGTGTTATCGACTATGTAACGAAAACAATTAATGAGGAACAAATAAAATCTCTTCATCTGCTAGCCAAAGCGGTCAGCCAATTGTATAGTCGAAAGAAAAAAGAAATAGAATCTGGTTACTATAAAAACATATATGAACAAACGCAAAATATGATATGTGTTTTGGATTTTGATTTAAATATTAAACAAGCAAATCCAGTATTTCATAAAAAATTTCTAAAATCTAAGTTTCCAAATAACACAATAAATTATATTGATATTATAAAAAGCGAAACGGAAAAAGTAAATGCTGCCATTTCAAAAAGTATTAAATATGGCAAAAGTACAATACAATCACACAGTTTTATTAATAACAAGCTCTATATAATTGATTGGACTTATAAGTACAATCCAAAATTTAAGGAAGTTTTTGTTTTTGGTAGAGATATAACAGACGAAAGTGAAAAAAGAACTAAACTAGAAGCCTCTGAGCGTAAATTTAGAAATTTTTTCGAGAATAGTATCGGTCTTACTTGCATGCATGACCTTGAAGGCAACATCCTAAAGATCAATGAAAAGGGGTGTAACATGTTAGGTTATAATGTAGAAGAAGTAGTTGGTAAAAATATTAAAAAATTTATACCTGATGAGGAAAAAAAGTACTTATCTAAGTATTTAAATGAAATCACTACTCAAAATGAGACATCCGGAATTATTACCTTTATAACAAAATCCGGAATTCCTCAATACTTCCTCTATCACAATATAATTGAAAAGGATGCTGAAGCAACTCCTTATGTCGCGAGCACTGCATTAAACATTACTGAACATCGAAAACTAGAACTTGATTTAAGACGTACGAAAGAATTATTGGCACAGACTAATGCTGTGGCACAAGTAGGTGGATGGGAAATAAATCTAGAAAAAGATAAAATTGTTTTTTCCGAATCAGTAGAGTCAATTTTTGGTTTTAATAAGGAAACTGTTTCTAATTTAGACGATTGGGAAAATTTATTTGACGATGATTTCAAAAAATATTTAACAGATGCATTCCATAGTGCTAAGGAATCAATCAAAGGATTTGACATCCAACTAAAATTAAAACAACATAACACAGAATCAATTTGGGTACGTCTTAAAGGAATACCTGAATGTAACCAAGGTATATGTACACGTATATATGGAATTATTCAAAATATTGATACTAGTAAAAAACTGTATTTAGAGATTGAGAAGAAGGAGGCCATGTTACGAACTTTCGTTGAGTATGTACCTGCTTCTGTTGCAATGTTCAATTACAATTTTGATTTTTTATTATACAGTAATCAATGGTATGAAGAATTTGGAATCAATTTAAAACGAATTAAGAATAAAAATCTTTTTTCATTATTTCCTAATCTACCTGAAGAACGCAAGAAAATCTATTTAAATGCATTAAAAGGGATAACTTATAAAAATTCAAATGAGCGAATTCAATTTAGTGATGACCAGGAGCCAAAGCACTTAAATTGGGAAGTGAGACCATGGTATATCTCTAAAAATGAAATAGGGGGAATTATGATATTTGCTCAAAATATTTCATCATATATAAAAATTAACAAAGAATTAATTGAAGCTAAAAAAGCTGCAGATCTTGCTAATAATGCAAAGTCAGAATTTCTTGCAAATATGAGTCATGAAATACGCACACCATTAAATGGTGTAATTGGATTCTCAGAACTGCTCATGAATTCTGCTGTTAATCAAAATCAATTACAGTACCTTAAATATATACACGAATCAGGAAATAGCTTACTACATATAATTAACGAAATACTCGATTTTTCAAAAATTGAAGCTGGAAAATTAGAGTTATTTATTGAGGAATCGAATATCTATGATTTAGTAACACAGGTTATTGGAGTTGTAATACTACAGGCTGAACAAAAAAATGTAGAACTAATTATTGATTTGGATCCATCATTACCTAACCTAATGATGTACGACCATGTACGACTAAAACAGATATTGATAAATTTGGTAGGTAATGCAGTAAAATTTACTAATAAAGGTGAAATTGTATTAAAAGTTTCGATTTTAAAAAAATCTAATAACAAAATTAAATTGCGTTTCTCTGTAAAAGATACAGGTATTGGTATTGCTCAAAGCCGTCAAAGTTCTATATTCAACGCATTCTCTCAGGGTGAAAATTCAACAAATAAAATTTATGGCGGTACTGGCCTTGGCTTAACAATTTCCAATAATATTCTTAAGCACATGAACAGTAACCTTCTTCTAGAAAGTAAATTTGGAGAAGGGAGTAATTTCTACTTTGATATTACCCTTGATTATAAAAATGATATTGATAACCCTATACCTATTAGTAACATTAAAAACGTAATTCTAGTTGACGAAAATGAAACTATTAACAAGATAATTATAAAAAACCTTACCTATTATAATATTAACACTACAATATGTTCCGATTTTATTTCAGCATGTTCAACATATATGAATAATGATTCATTTGATTTGATGTTACTAAACTATAGCCAATTAGAATCTAAGCAAAAAGATAGTTTAGTTGATATTAAAAGTGGAATTCCTATAATATTAATGCATCGTGTCTATAAAAATGAAAATGAATTCGCGGAGATTGATGATTACAGCATTTTCAAACGATTACTTAAACCCTTTACTCCGAAATCCTTACTTCAAATTTTAGCAGAAATTGATCAACAAGATTTTAAAGAAAAGTCAAAAGAAATCAGTATAAGTAACATTACATCTATTGATTCTTATAAATATTTAACACCTACCATTTTAATTGCTGATGATAATGAAATAAACATGGAGTTAAATCAAAAGTTTGTCAATCAATTTTTACCTAATGCTAAAATTTTAAAGGCAAAAGACGGCAATCAAGTAATTGACATTTGCCTTAAGACTAATATTGATCTTATTTTGATGGACATACAAATGCCCGTCATAGATGGAATTGAAGCAGCACGATTAATACGTAAATTGGAGAATTTCCACGATACTCCCATAGTAGGTATTACTGCTGGCATTATAAGGTTACAAGATAAAAATTATGTCTTGGATAATTTCAATGAAATATTACAAAAACCAATTAAACTAAAAGATATAGAAAAAATTGTAATTGACTATTTAAAGGTAAGTTCTATAGTTCCTCAATCTGAAGATATAGACAATAATGACTTTAATAAAGATACTTTAATCCAAAATTTTGCAGGAGATGATCAATTTAAAACCTTTTTTATGGATTTAATTGTAAAAGAATTCAATAGCACTATTGAGTCTTTAATAAAATCGAAAAAAGATAAAAATATTGATGAGTTAAAGAGAATACTTCATAAACTTAAAGGATCAGCCGCAACAATCGGAATGAATAAATTAGCCTCAATGTCATCAACATATGAAGAAAATATTTTAACAAATTCAGTTGAAGAATCTCTTTATGATGATATAATAAATGAAATACATAAAAGTTTAAAAAAACTAGAAAATATTTAAATAATGAAAATTTTATTAGCAGAAGACGACGAATTAATTTTAAGAACTATAGAGCATAAACTTAAAAATGAAGGATACGAAGTTATTTTGTGTAGAAACGGCAAGGAAGCTATAGATCAAACATTAGAAACAAGACCAGATTTAATTGTAACAGATATAATGATGCCATTTGCTTCAGGAATTGAGATTCTTTCTGCAATTCAGCAGCATAACATATCTACAAATGTTATTGTTTTATCAAGCTTAGGTCAGGAAGATGTTGTAGAAGAGGCATTTACTCTAGGTGCATCGGATTTCATGGTCAAACCATTCAATCCTAATGAGTTGCTTTTAAGAATTAAACGACTATTACGTTTTAAGTGAAATGATATTCTTAAAAATTGAGCTACATAACCTCACTCTAGCATTAACAGCTTTACTATTATTTGTAGTAGTGCTCATAATTGCTGTGCTAATATATGGTTACAAAAACTATCAATTGATTAATAATGCCCAACAATGGAAAAATCTTATTGAAGAGAAAATAAGTTACTCTATTTTTAATGGTATTGGAGACATACAAAAGGATCAAGAGTTTGAAAAATTATTAAAAAATAAAAATTTTAAAAAAATATTTATTTCCGTTTTAATTGAATCTGATCAAAGATTTGTTGGAGATGCTCATAAGATTTTAAAAGATATATTTTATATATATAAATTAGATAAGCTTGCTTGGGAAAAACTGCAAAGCAATAACATTTATCAAAATGTCAGAGGCATTCAAGTAATGACTGCAATGAATGTCATTGATGCAATAAATAAAATAACACAACACCTTAACCATAAAAACCCCTATGTATACTCTGAGGCACAATATAGTATAGTGCGGTTGAATGGTTTTGAAGGTCTAAAGTTTTTAGACTCTTTAGAAAAGCCATTATCTGACTGGCAACAAATGCGTCTTAGTCAAGCTATTAAAACACTTTCACATTCTGATTTCGATTCAATTTGCCAATGGCTTAGCAATCAAAATCAAACTGTCATTAATTTTGCATTATCATTAATACGCAAATTTAGAATTCATTCCATTCATGATAACGTAATCAATTTACTCAATCACCAGGAAATCGATGTTCGAATAAATGCTATCAAAACTCTTCAAACAATTGATAATTCTACTACAATGGATACTTTAATTGAAATATATCCTAAACAGGAAAATTTGATCAAAGTTGAAATTATAAAATTTATTAACCGTACAGGAGATAAAAGTCAAATGCCGTTCATAAAAGATATTCTAGAAAAAGAGCGTGATATTTATATTCTTATAGAGGTTGTAAACCTTCTAAAAAAATTTAATGACTATACACATTTACAAGAAAAAGCAACTGATATTAACCTTGATTCCAAATTATTAACGGTTATTAAAAATGCATTACATAGTAAATTATGATTGATTATTCACATCTTATATATGAAATTGTAGTCTGGCTATTTCTCATATACTCAATATTGATATTTTTAATTTATTCTTGGGTTGGGATTTATGCCTTTGGTGCCCTAAAAAGGTACACTGATCTTAATCAATATACTGATTACAAACTTATTGCAACTAACTCTAATGCACCTTCATTTAGTATAATTGCTCCTGCTTATAATGAAGGAATGACTATTGTAGATAATGTAAGATCACTATTGTCTTTATATTATAATAATTTAGAAATAATAATCGTAAATGATGGCAGTAAAGATGACTCCATAGAAAAACTAGTTATAGCCTATAACCTTGAGTTGATACCATACAATTTAGTTGAGATAATTCCTACTAAAGAGATTAAAGGAATATATAGAAGTAAAAATCCAGCATTTAAAAAACTAATTGTTGTTGATAAGTTTAATGGCGGAAAAGCTGATGCACTTAACGTTGGAATTAATGTTTCTAAAGGCAAATATATAGTATGTATTGATGTCGATTGTATATTAGAACAAGATGCACTATTAAAGCTTGCAAAACCGTTTATGGATCAAACCGATGAACGTGTTATAGCCTGCGGAGGTGTAATAAGACTAGCTAATAATTGTAAAATAGTTGACGGTAAAGTAGTAGAAGTAAATTTACCAAAAAAATGGTTAGGTAGATTCCAGGCCCTTGAATACATAAGAGCATTCGTTTTGGGCAGAATGGCATGGTCTAGAGCTTCAGGACTGATTTTAATATCAGGCGCTTTTGGCGCTTTTGATAAGGACTTAGTCTTAAAATGTGGAGGATATGATCCGAAAACTGTTGGAGAAGACATGGAACTTGTAGTACGTATGAGGCGTTATATGGAAGAACAAAAACTGAAATATAAGGTTCTAAATATCTCCGACCCATTATGCTGGACTGAGGTTCCAGAATCTATAGATATTTTGAAAAAGCAGCGTAACCGTTGGATGAGAGGAACTATAGAAACTCTTTGGAAACATCGTAAATTAATGTTTAACCCTAAATATGGAAGATTAGGAATGGTAAGTATACCTTACTGGTTCTTTTTTGAATTCTTAGGTCCTTTAGTGGAATTTTTAGGATATTGCATTTTTATTATTTTCCTTTTATTCGGAATTATCAATTGGCCTTTCTTTTTTACCTTATTTATTTTAGTAGTTTCATCTGGAATACTCTACTCTATTTATGCTATTTTACTTGATTTAATGTCACATCAAGTATATACTAAAAGAAAAGACTTATTAATATTAATAGGAACGGCCATACTTGAACCATTCTTTTTTCATGGAAGAGTAGTTATGGCAGGAGTTTCAGGTTTAAAAGACTATTTCCGAAAACAGCACAGTTGGGGAGAGATGACTAGACAAGGATTTCAACAATCTCAAGAAAATGAAAGTGCCTGGTCGAAAATAAAAGCAACAATTGTTTGGTCATTGAGGAATTATACTCCTATCGCATTTGTATTTATGCTCCTTTATATGGCAAATGTAGGATTAGAAGCTTACTGGTATAATACAAAATTTCATGAACAAATCTATTCCGCTATATATTTCAATTTGTTTATTGATAATCTGGTTTTTATTCTACAATTTCTTGCTGCATGTAGCATAGTATATATATTGTTAGTCTATATTGGATTTAATTATTTAAATATATTAATAATATCAGCATTTTCAATTTTCATACTTTTTCAAGTTGTTCTCTTCCTTTATTTCTCAGAATCTCAAAACTTGTTAGGTGCTGATGTTTTCTTCTACAGTTATGAGGAAATTCAGCAAATTATTAAAAGCAGTGGAATGATAAATTTAAAAAATATAGCATTTCTTCTTTTAATCATATTATTTGCTGCTATTCCATTAACTTTTGTTAGTCGATTCAAATCAAAAAATGCGTATGCAGGTGCTACACTTATAATCATAGGATTGATTTTAGTTATTTTACCCACTAAATTTACCTTCAATGTGCAAAATAAAAGTGAGTTCTATTCACACGCTTCAATAAGTAAATGGAGATATTTCATAAACACGAATTTTAATAATTATATCAACGATCATTTCGAATGGGCAAATAATTGGAAAGTCAACAATCAAGGAAACATTAAAGACTTTGGGATGTATCCCTTTTTGAGATCAGAGGATACAAATGATTTTCTAGGAACTCACTTTAACAAGATTGATCGCCCACCTAATTTAGTATTTTTGATAATTGAAGGGTTAGGAAATGCATACAGCTCTCCCAATGGTTACATTGGTAATTTTACACCATTTCTGCATTCTTTAAGAGACAAGTCTCTTAACTGGGAGAATTGCTTAAGTACTTCAGGAAGAACTTTCTCTGTATTACCATCCATTTTAGGTTCTCTTCCTTTCTCACGTAATGGATTTTTAGAACAAAATGAATATCCACTTCATTTTAATCTTAATAACATATTCATACACAACGGTTTTGAAACTGGATTTTTCTACGGAGGTGATGCCTCATTTGATAATATGAAAAATTATATGGAGTTTAATAAGGTGGATAATCTAATCGATTTGCAGTCTTTTAAATACCCATATAAAAAACTTCCTTCCCAAAACGGCGAAAGTTGGGGTTATGACGATCAAGCTGTATTGGATAAAGTGCTCATTACGACATTAGAGGCTAAAAAACCTTATATGAATACAGTTTTAACGTTGTCTACACACAGTCCATTTCTTATAAATGATCAAGAATTTTTTGATAAACAGGTTGACATTAGAATAAAAGAACTAAATCTGAGTGCAGATAATGCAAAATTAGCAATTTCATACAAAAAGCAACTAGCCTCGGTAATGAACATAGATCACGCGTTAAAAAATTTCTTTGACACTTACCAAAAAAGAGCGGATTTTTCAAATACTATTTTTGTAATAACGGGAGATCATAGTATGCCTGAAATTGTATTAGAAAATAAACTAAATAGATACCATGTACCTTTAATTATATATTCACCGTTAGTAAAAACAAGTAAATCATTTAAAAACATAGTCAGTCACTATGATTTAGCACCATCGTTAATGGCATATTACCGTAAGCAATATGGTTTTAAAACTCCATCACAAGTAACCTGGATTGGCAAAGGATTAGATGTAGGTGCCTCAGCTAATGGCTTCGGAATCCCAATTATGCAAAGTAAAACTCAACAAGAAGATTTTGTATACGCAGGATATCATCTTTCAAATAATCAACTCTATAAAATCATTGACAATCTTAGCGAAGAGAGTGATGAGAGCAAATCTACCTCAACCTTGCTTAACGAGCGATTTGATAATTTTAAAAGAAAGAATCAGAAATTAATTACTAATAGTGCACTATTACCAGATTCTGTATATCAAAATTTTTTTAATAATTAGTTATATTGCCTGGTTTTATATTGGATAAAACTATATGAATTATATGTTGAATAGAATGTAATGCATGTGAAGAAGAATATTGTAACTATTTTAATTATGTCAATAGTATTATTCACATTGAGCCAATGTACTATGAAAAAAGCTATATCAAAGAGTGAAACTGTAAATAGAATAATAGATTTCTCAGGATATAAATGGCTTGTCCGCAATACAAATCAATTGAAATATGGTCCTGGCCCCAATTTCTTTAGTAATTCAATTGAAAATGTTTGGGTTGATGAGGCTGGAAAATTACACTTAAAAATTATAAACAAAGATGAAAACTGGTATTGTGCTGAGGTAACGTTAAACCAACAGGTAGGATATGGTAAGTATATCTTTTATATAAATTCTTCTCTAACTAATCTAGAAGACAATGTGGTCGTAGGTCTATTTACATATTTAGATGACTCTCAAGAAATCGACATAGAATTTTCAAAATGGTCTTTAAGGGACAATGAAAATTCACAATTTGTAGTACAGCCTTACGAAAAAGAAGGTAATATTTTCAGGTTTGATATGAATGATTCACTAGGAAGTACCACTCATAGTTTTGAATGGAATAAAAATCACATTGTATTCGAAAGTAAGTATGGCCAAAATGAAAATGAACTCCCCTATATAAGTTGGACTTATACTGGTAAAAATATTCCTCTAAAGAGTGATGAAAGGTTGAAAATAAACCTCTGGTTACACCAAGGAAAAGCACCAATGAATAATAAAAGTCAGGAAATTATAATTGACAGTATAAGATACATACCTTCTTATTAAGCGTTATCTCGTGTTACAATGATTGAAAACACTTCGAATTCTTTAGTTTAAAAAGGATTCAAAAAGTCCTGAAAACTCTTTTCGCCTCAAATTACACTAATAAATATGTCAATCGTACAAAAAATCAATTGACCAAATTAAAATGTGGAGTCCAATTGCATATGAACTCCACATTTATCTCAATTAATAAAATCAAGAATACTGCATGTGATTAAACGGTATTGATTATATTTTTTGGATACTTCCGTTTAAAACTTTTCCGTTATTATTGGTATATTTACCATATACAATCAACTTTGATTGTGCATTTTTAAATTCGACAGTACCAGAACTATTAATATTCAAATCTCCATATACAACAACTTCGCCATCAATCTCTAATTTGCCATTTACATGAAAAGTGGTGTTTCCAGTACTTTTTCCTTGAGATAAATTACCAAATACTCTTAACAAACCATTACTATTCAAATGAATATTACCTTCTACAACGGATGCACCATTAAGATTTGTATTAGCATTAACATTTAAATTTTTTGATGCCGCTAAAGTTCCATAGACATTAAAATTTCCATTAGAATTAACATTTAAATCACTTGCTGTAACACTTAATGTACCACACCATGTAAGTGTACCCCCGACATTTATACCTTGGAAGCTACGTACACCTGAAAAGTTTCTTACTTCATTTGAATTGATGTTAAACCAACTATCATTTCCAGTATAAGTTGGGTAATTACCATTACATGTAGGAACCTTTGGCGTAAGATCAATCATTTTTAAAATCTTTAGACCACCTCTCCCTGAAGCTACGAAAACATAATTTTCACGGCTTACTACAAAATTGCTCGAAGTTAAATCTAAACCATTAAAACTTGCAGTTCCCAATAAGTCTGCAACCCCAGATTGATTATTGAATCCATAAATTGAAACACCTGCTCCCCCATTAGCCGCGAATAATTTATCGTTATTTACAGATACCGCATTCACAACAACATCTTCCGGATCTAAGTTTGAATCATTGCCTGTATAATTAGGAATCTCGTGCTGCTTAATAAGACTACCTGATTGAATATTGTATGTTGCAAATCCATTTCTACCTTGAGGTACGATTGCAATGTTTTGGTATAAATCCATTGTTCTTTTAGCTTCAGCTGTATTTGATTGTACAACTATATCTTTCTCATGTACCAAGGATCCATTATATACCTTCAATAACCCTGTTCCACTCAAAGCAACAACCTTAACTCCGTTATCTCTTACTGATCTTAAATCTGGTATGGTGATAGACATCTCAACATTGCCATTTTGCTTGTTTAGTTTTGCTAAAACACCACTCATCCCCCCTGAGACTACAAAATTAGCACCTTGTTTACCTGCAATAATGTCTAATGCTGTAGGTCCTTGAAGAGTTTTAAAATCAAAATTACTTCCTATTAAACCATTATTTAACGGTAAGTAAGAGGAAAATGCAGATGATGATAGATCGCTAAAAACGTCTCTGTCTGCAGCTCCTGCTATAAGTAATTTATTACCATCCACATATAATGCATTAACATCTATATCTGGCAGTTTAGCACTAATTACTAAACGAGGGTTGTTTATATCTGCTATATCAATAATATCAATCCCACCTAAATATCGATCTCCTTCTGTATTATAACTTACATAAGCATATGATCCGTCAACTGCCACGTGTGTTGATCTTAACTGCTGACCTTCAAACTCAGGCGCAGAAACTTCAGAAACTAAAGCTAAAGCGAAGTTTTTGTCTGATGAGGTCAACATTATTGCTTCTTGAGATTCACCACTTCTAAATCGCATTCCATTATTGGAAGGAGTTTGGAAATTCAGTAATCCAGCATTTTTGTGATTAATACGTTGACTTAATGAACTAGAGTTATTGTTGATAATTACTTTATCTCTGGTTACGAGTTCTGATTTATCACAACTAATAACTAAAAATGAGAATGATACAATGCTGTAGATCCAGGTAGAAATTCTTTTCATAGGTGAATTTTTAAATATTATGCAAAACTACATTTATAAATGTCAACTAAGAATAGAAAGTGAAATTAGGTGTGACAAACTCTATAATAGTAGCTGTTCAGCTACTACAGACACTTTCTCACTCTAATCTACCTTATGCTACAAAATTTGATAAAAAAATATAGTTGTATAAATGAATAATTATTTTCCAATTAGGATAACTGCATATACAAATGTTACAGCATCAAAAACTTGAAAATTTTTTATGAGTTCTTTTAATTAAAATAACAATACGAAGTTATTCTGGTCGCGGTTTATAATCTTTATTGTAAATATAGAGTGGAGTTATAATTTAATAATATAGTTAGGTAAATAAAAGAGTTTAACCAAGTTACTGTAATAATCCTATTCGAATAAATGATTTATTTTCTGGTAAAAAAGAATTGCCAGATAAAAACTTACTATATACAATTCACAGCTGTAAAAGACTTATCTCCCTAGATTGTCTTTAAGGCTTATTTGATCTTAAATAGTCATTGTGTCCAGGATTCGATTAGCTTATAAAAAGATTTGGCGCTAAAAATATCCTCTATAAAAACTTTTTGCCCTAAATAAAATTTTAGTGTATTTAAATACATTATATTTGGTTTTTGATATATAATTAAACTAATGTAATCGCTTATTGTTCACCAATAATCATATAGTAACTAAAAGATTTAATGTATCTGCTATGAATAAACATTATAAAATATTAAATGGTATAGCTATAGTTTTTACCATAGCCATGAATTATATTTCAAATACGGGAATTTTTAATAAAGAAACCATATCTACAATTTCAACTAACTACAGAAACCTGTTTACACCAGATGGATATGCTTTTTCTATATGGGGAATTATATACTTAGGTCTTCTAGCATTTGTTGTTTATTTTGGCCCCATATTCAAAACTAACCCTCTAAAAGAGAGCATAATAAGTAAAATAAAAGGGTGGTTTTTGCTTTCATGTGTATGTAACTGTCTTTGGATTATATGTTGGATAAATGATTATCTTTTTTTATCCGTGATACTGATGACTGCTTTATTTATAGCCTTAATTAGGATTCTAACAAACTATAAACATTCTTTACCAACATACGATATTAAACTAAGGTTATTCTTTGAGATACCATTTCAAATTTATGCTGGATGGATTTCAGTGGCACTCATAGCAAATATTGCTGCCTACCTTAAAAAAATACAATGGACTGCCTTTGGGACATCCCCTGAATTTTGGACTTTAATTATGATAGCTATAGCAATAACCGTACATCTGTATATGCTATGGAAACAAAATTTATTCTTTTTTACTATAGTGATCTCATGGGCTCTAGCAGCAATTGCTGTTGCAAATAAAAATACTAATCAACTAATATATCTATCATCCATAATAGGATCTGCACTAATAGTAATTAATTTAATTCTTTACGCATATAAAAAATGGTTAAAAAAAAGAAAGTAACAATATTTTGGTTTAGGAGAGATTTACGCATAGAGGATAACGTTGGTTTGTTTCATTCATTAAACTCAGAATTTCCGGTAGTACCCATATTCATATTTGATGAAAACATATTAAACACATTAGAAGACAAAACAGATCGAAGGGTAGATTATATTCATCAAGTTATTAAACAATTAAACAATAAACTACTCCAATCTGACAGCACTATTAAGACTTTCTATGGTAACCCTTTGCACACTTTTAAAGAATTAACACAAAATTATGATGTAAAAGCAATATATTGCAATAGAGATTACGAACCAGCATGTATACGTAGAGACATCGAAATATACTTGTGGGCAAAAGAAAATAATATAGCTTTTAAAATTTATAAAGATCAAGTTATATTTGATAAATCCGAAATTGTCAAAAAAGACGGCCTACCCTATACGATATATACTCCATATGCTAAAAGATGGAAAGAATCGTTGACTGCTATGGATCTCAAAACATATATGCCCGATTTATCCAATTTACTAAAACAAGAGTTTAAAAATATAATCTCCCTAAAAGAAATTGGCTTTAATAAAACAGATTTAAAATATATTTCCCCAATACTAGATAGCGCGATTATAAATCAATATGATCGCTACCGAGATTTTCCAGCACTACAAAAAACTACGCAATTAGGAATTGCCCTAAGGTTCGGAACAATTAGTATTCGTAAATGTGTAAAGTTTGCCTTAGCACATAATCAAATGTGGTTAAACGAACTTATTTGGCGCGAGTTTTTTATGCAAATTCTATATTTCTATCCGAAAGTGGTTAATCAATCTTTTAAAAGTAAATACGACGATATACAATGGCTAAATAATGAAGAAGAATTCAATTTATGGTGCGAAGGAAAAACAGGCTACCCTTTGGTTGATGCTGGAATGAGGCAATTAAATAAAACAGGTTACATGCATAATCGTGCCCGAATGATTACGGCTAGTTTTCTATGTAAACATTTGTTGATTGATTGGCGCTGGGGTGAATCCTATTTTGCTCAAAAATTAAATGATTTTGATTTATCAGCTAATAATGGAAATTGGCAATGGGTTGCAGGCTCAGGCTGTGATTCTGCACCATATTTCAGAATATTCAATCCTAAACTGCAAATGCAGAAATTTGATAAGGATTTTAAATATATAGGAGAATGGATTCCAGAATTTAACACCGCATTATATCCCAAAGAAATAATAGAGCATACTCATGCACGTAACAGAATGAACAAAGTTTATCAAAAGGCATTACAATCTACAAACTTTGAATAAAATATATTTAAACTTATATTATAGAGAACTTACATCAAATGTTATATACAAGAAATATGGCCTAAGAAATTTAGGCCATAAATTCAAAACTAAACTAACAACTGTAAAACATATGATTATTTATACTCTCATTTTTATATAGATTAAGTACATTCTTTACCATGTTATAGCTACCTGCAATAAATGGGATTTTTTGATGGTAGTTCAATACCTTAGCATCTAATATTGGCCTCATGCCATCTATTGCCAACCCACCTGCTTGCTCAATAATCATAGCAATAGGATTACATTCGTACATAAGTCTTAATTTACCCTTTGGATTTAAACGTGTTGATGGATACATGAATATTCCCCCACTTAATAATATCCTATGTATATCAGCGACCATAGATCCAATATAGCGAAGCGTATAAGGAAGTTTATTATCATCGTCGGATTGTTTGCAAAATGTTAAATACTTCCTAATTTGTATAGGAAAATCCCCCAAATTTCCTTCATTTATTGCGTATGAACTACCAGATTTACTAACTCTCATTTTAGGGTGAGTGAGAAGAAATTCGCCAATATTTTTATCATACGTAAAACCATTTACACCTTTTCCAAGTGTAATTACCAGCATTGTAGAAGTACCATAAATCAAATATCCTGCACCTATTTGCTGTCTTCCAACATTGTTGCTCAGTTTGCTAGACAAGTCAACAGGATTACCATAAATTGAAAATATACTACCCACAGACACATTTGCATCTAAATTTGATGTTCCATCCAATGGATCAATATATACTTCAAATTCAGAATCTTTTGAATGGACTTTAAATTCAATACGTTGCTCCATTTCTTCAGATATCAAATACCTGCAAATATTTCCATCATCAAGTATATTACAAAAGACATTATGCGCTATAATATCTAAGTTGTGTTGATTTTCTCCATGCACATTTGCTCCAAAATTCTCAGTACTTAATGCAAACACACTTTTCTCAATATTGTCTCTTAAAATTTTTCCACCAATTGATATGTCCATTAGAATTTTAGCCACCTCATTCGACAACCTATTGTATTGGACTTCCTCCCAAATATACTGGGATAACGTTTTAAATTTCATCACATGAAAATTATGCATGTATTAATAACTTAGACATTTCTTTTCTAGTAGACTGGCCTAAATCAGAATCCTCACTAGATTTAGTAGATAACCATTGAGTAAACCCTAGTACCTGCATACAGTAGCCATATTCGTTATCATACCATACATATAATGTAATTGTGCGACCGTCAGAAGAGATAGCGGTAGCGCATCCATCAACAACACCTGACGCACTATTACCAATAATATCAGATGAAACTAAATCATCTTCGTATGAAAAATCAATTTGTTTATGCTTGGATGGTGAGGATGCTACCTGAATTAATTTATTATGTAAATCTGCAATTGAAGTTTTCTTTTTTAAGTTTAATACTAATATAGCTAAAGACCCATTAGGCATAGGCACACGAATAGCACTTGAAGTTAATTTGTCTTTAAGCTGAGGAACTATTTTAGAAACTGCTTTTCCTGCACCAGTCTCAGTAATGACCATATTAATAGCTGCAGCTCTTCCTCTTCTATTTTTAGAATGTATATTGTCTACAAGGTTTTGATCATTTGTATAGGAATGTATAGTTTCAATATGCCCCTTTTCAATTCCGTACTCTTTCTCTATTATGCTCAATATTGGTGTAATCGCATTAGTGGTACAGGAAGCCGTTGAAAAAATCTTTGTATCCGTATCAAGTATATCTTTTTCATTCACCCCAAAAACCACATTTGGGATATCCTTTCCAGGAGCTGTAACAATTATTTTTGATATAGCATCATTCTCTAAATGTTTCGATAACCCTAAATAATCTCTATACCTTCCAGTATTATCGATAAGAATAGCGTTTCTTATACCATACATCCTATAATTTATATCATTGGACTGCTGTGCACTTATAAAACGTACCTGTTTACCATTTATAATCAAGCTATTTGTCTCTTCATCTACATCTACTCTACCTTTGAAAGGGCCATGTATAGAGTCTCGTTGTAACAAAGAAGCTCTCTTTCTTAAATAATTTAAGTTAATTGGATCTCTTGTAACTACAGCTCGTAGATCAAGGTTAATTTGCAAAGCCGGATCTGTACAGAGTTCACGTGCTAATAATCTTCCTATTCTACCGAAACCATATAATACGACATGTTTTTGATCCGTATTATTGTTTAAATGTATATACCATAGTTTGGCAATCAAAGCTTCTTTACTAAATAACTCCCCGTCATTTAAACTATCCTTTAGTAAACCAATATCAATGACGCTAGGAAGTTCCGGTAATTGAATCAATTCATTTATAATGCCTAAAATTGAATTTAGACCATTAATTTTTTTGGGTAACTCTGTCTCATTAAAAAACTTTAATAGAAAATCGACTTTTTCATCTACTAAACTATGTCCATAAAAAAGACATAAAACATCCCGGTCTTTCCATAAGATATTTGCATACAATGTTATGGTAAGGCATTCATATCGTTGATCGCGATATTGAACTATACAGTCTGCTAGATTATTGCTCATTATAATTGATTTTAATTTGAGCCAAAATTAGACTTATTGTTCAAACAATGAAAAATTATTTTATCATATTGACAATTTTTAACACTTTATTTTTTCAATATTGTAAATTCTAGTGTTTCAACAATCGTTTAATTGTCATTTTAGTAATTTCAATTGGATTCTTTTAAAGATATAAAAATAGATGATGGACAAATTTAAACTTTTATATGAAAAATAATTTTTGATTTATAAGGTAGAAAAATCTCATAAAAAATTGAATGAATATTGAGAATTTGGATATATTAAGAAAACATAATAAATCTTATTAAAAAATCACCAAAACTATGACGCACAAAATCAATGCGCCCTATCAATACCAACCCTTAAGGAAGCTCAATAAATGGGACCGTAATGTACTCACGCTATAAATGTTACCTTTCCCGATAGCACCTAACAAACAATAGGTTCATATCTTAACTAATTAAAGCTCATATTAAGCGTTTGTGAACTACCCATTTGCTAAAGACAAATGGGCTTCGGGCTTCACAGACTTGTGCTTTGTTGCCAAAGTCTTATTTGAGTCTCCGCCCGTGTAATCGCCAGTTCCTGACGATATTATTTTTAATCCTTCTTTCAGAATGTTTTTTGCAGCGTTTAAATCACGGTCTAAAACGTGTCCATTTTCGCAAGTCCATTCTCTTATTGATAGATTTAAGTCTTGATTTATCCAACCGCACTCACAGCAGGTTTTACTTGATGGATAGAAGCGATTGATTTTTACAATCTGTTTATCGTTCCAATCAGCCTTGTATTCAAGCAACCTAACGAAAGTTC
>Ga0233369_1000324_pt1 | contig 21903 bp, 16 predicted proteins | sample ElkDunMinimDraft_26_FD_191537 | JGI IMG/M metagenome (GOLD analysis project Ga0233369, IMG submission 191537) | Fecal eukaryotic communites from dung pellets of Tule Elk in California, USA - Elk Dung D16 | ecosystem: Host-associated > Mammals > Digestive system > Large intestine > Fecal | place... | reverse complement strand
TGCATTCACAGCTTTTCCGCAAGTTATCCCCGTGCCGTTTACGGCACGCGCCGGAAGGCGAGCAGCTCGGTCGATGGAGACAGGTGAGCGACCTCCAGGCGATACCCCGGAAGTGGCTGCCGGGCGACCAGAGCACGCACATCCAAAGCAAAGTCCGAATAGCGCGCCGAGCTGCCGGATTTGCGGTACAGGTGGCGAAAGTCGAACTGCCAGCCGTCCTCCTGCTTGCCGCCGTGCTTGCGCACCAGGCGGTACAGCCAGCGCTCGATACCGCCGGTGAGGCGGAAGTAGGCTGGGTCGATGGTCAACACCAGGGCTTGATCCAGCACCCCGCTGTAGAACCAATCCGGCAAAATCAGCTCGATGCCCAGCGGCCGGCCATCCGCCGCGGCCAACTCCTTCCACTCGTTGATCCAGGAAAATCGGTGCAGCCGCCGGCCAGTAGTCTCGCGGATGGAGGTCGCCACGCTGGTTGACTGCAGCCGGTCTAGTGCGGCTTTCAGGCGCTGGTAGTCGCGCAGCGAGGTGCCACGACCGATGAAGCGCAGGATCTGGTAGGGCGTTGCACGCATCAGCCGCGAAGTGGGGATGCCCGCATCGCGCGCCTCGACAAGCTGGCTGGCCGCCCAGATCAGGATGTCGGCATCCCAGATCGTGGCGATGCCATGCTCCAAAGTGCCCTCCACACGCACTGTCACCTCGCCCGAGCGAAAGTCGATGGGCACGGTGCGTCGCGACTTGGCCAGCGAGAAGAACGGATGCGCCATCAGGTCCTGGGCGTCGCGTGGCGCCATGTCCCCCGGCAGGGCACGGAACAGATCCAGTTGCTCGTTCTGCGGAGGAAAATCGAGTTGCTGATGATTCATGCGCAAAGGTTTCACTGATCATCACGCTGCGCTCCCGGGTGGCGGTCGAGGTACTCGGGATCGAAGGTGGTTTCGAAGCTGCGCTCGCCGGCCCAGGCCTCGAGATCGCTAAGCGCATACATCACCCGCCGGCCGAACTTGTGAAAGCGTGGCCCGCCGCCGATCACCCGATGTTTTTCCAGCGTGCGCGGAGACAGCCGCAGGAAGGCCGCGGCTTCGTTGTTGGTGAGGTAGCGGGTGGCAGAGCAGGCCTGCGGTGTTTGCGCCTCACCAGAACTCTCAACGGGCCGCATGGCATGCGCCGTTGGCCCGGCCTTGCGGTGCAGTGGGGCATCGATATCGATGCGACGTGGTTGGCGGGAAAACTTGGTTGAGAGCGACATGGTGTGTCCTCCGTTGACGTGGGAGGTGCACCGTGCGGTAGCCGTCGCATTCGATCATGCCGCGTTGGGACTGAGCGAATGCGCTGGCAGGAGACGCGAGAATTGATGCCGGGAAGGTCTGAGCGCTGATCGGATACGCCCATCTACGCGTGTCACCGGCCACGGTGCTCAAGCACGCCCAGCTCCGCACGCGTAGCCCTACGGATTTACGGGGCTACGGCTTTCCACAAAACCGGAAAACCGCAACGGCGGATTTCTGTAAATCCGTAGAAGCGTAAAACCGCTTTCCCACGAATCCGTAAATCCGTGGATACGGATCGAAGGATTTGGGCATAAACGTAAGACCGTAACGGTCCCAATCAACTGGAGGCACAACGTGGTGTTCCAGGCTGATCGCCGGGGGTGCCCGCCGGGACATCAGCCTTCCGGGTGGGGCGCGCGGGTGACCGGCAGGGTAGGGGCGCAGAAAACAAGGCACCGGATCGCCCCGGTGCCTTCCGATGCCTAGCGATTCCAGAACACGTGCACCTGCTCGAAACCGGTTTCCAGGGTGAACAGGTCACCGCTGTACTCCATGTCGCGGGCCATGGCGCGATAGTCGATGTACATGGCCAGGTGCTGCGGAATGCCGGTGGTTTCCTCGGTCAGCTCCTGGGCGTAGTCGGCCAGCGAGCTGTAGCAGCCGCAGTAATCTTCCTCCGCCGTCTTGCGCGCTTGCTCCAGGTCGTTGAAGTGAGCGAGCAGGGCGCCGCCGAACTCGGGGTACTCCTCGATGAAGCACGCAACCTCATGGGCGCTTTCGAGGCCCTCGTACTCGCCGAGGCGGTAGCCGTCGAAGCCCTCGAAATCGTGGATGGCGTATTCCTCTGCATCCTTGACCGGCGAGGCCGCCAGCATGACGCTGACTTGCGCCTGGATGTCCTCCAGTTCCAGGGTGGCGTCGATCCAGACACCATGCAGATGACCGGCGTTGTAGGCGGCCAGGTCGGCAACGTAGATCCTGATTTCTTTGCTCATGGCTTTCGCTCCTTCATCTTCAGGGTTCTGCGCTTGCGCGGCGCATGAACCCCTGCCGACTAGGGCGACTAAGGCGGTCGTGAAAAAATCAGGAAAAATCGCGGAGGCTCCACCCAGCTCAGCGGCCGGGTGGAAACCGTCTATTTTTCTTGATTTTGAGGGGGCAAGAACCCCTGCATTTTTTGACCCGCGACTGATGGAGGCTCCAATTGGATAGGGCTTGCTGGATAGGCATAAAAAACCCAAGCGGCCAAAAAATGACGGCTTGGGCTTCATCCCACCCCATTCCCTTTAGGTTGATGGCGTTTCGGCTAATCGGTCTCCCTTTCGCCTAGCCTGCGAAGGCCGCGATCAACCCTCCTAGAGCAGCTTGACTCGCGCCGTGAAAGCAACAGGCTGTTCACGGGGCTAATCCCGAAGGATGCACAAGCCAACGCGGATTTACCGCAGTGAGGGCGTTTAGGTGCCCTCGTTCCGATTGGGTTCAATAAACCTACCAGGCTGCCGGATACTCGACAACACCATTAACAGCAAAGCCATGATTCAGTAGTGCCTGCCTAAGCAAAAACGGCAGAGTCAGCCCAATGTGTGGGTGCTCCTCGCTTAGGCTTTGTGCGTAGTCATCTACCCACCCAATGAGCTCAGCACAATTTCGCTGGTCTGATACTTCAGATGACCACAGCGCATCTTCTGCGCTGCTTACAGAGAGCTTTATAGGTGAATTGAATTTAAGACGCGTCTGAACCACGCTTCTGAAACTGTCAGCACCTTGATGGTGAATAATCAATTTCAGTACAGGTATTCTCTTAGTTGTTTTTCCGTTGAGCTCTTTAACTTCAAAAGCCATCTCGGTAAACACTACTTTCCCTTCAACACGGAAGAACGTCTTGGCTTGTGTGGTCGAGTCTAGAGACCAGTACACGCGGAATATGTTTCTTCTTAACTTATGTCCGAAAATCTCGAGCAGCGGCAATAGCTGTGCTTCAGTCGCATACTTTTGCCCTTTGTTCCACGCACTGACAACGGACTGCTGGGTGCGGCAACTCGCCGCTATCTCGCTCTGCGTCCAGCCATTGTGAATCGCGAGACGAATCAGCTCTCGCGTCAGCTTGAAAGGTTTTTTCTCCGCATTTTTCGCTTTGTTCCTACCGGTTTTATCTTCCATGTTTCCCCCATGAAAAAGGGGAGCGAAGCTCCCCCTGCATGTGATTACTTTTTCCCCTGATTACGTGGGTTTTCAGGGTTCTTTTGCCAGCCAGTATTTCCGTGGTTTTTGTCCCAGGTTTTGTTGGTGCCGTTGCTACCAAGGTTACCGTTGTGGGCGTTTGATTTGTCGTTATTTTGCTTGGTCATGGTGGTGCTCCTTAACTATGTGAGTAGAGCGTTCAGCCTATCAAGCGTAAAAAACGGTACCACTGATGGTTTAGTGATAAATCGTGATAGTCGATGATATTTCCACCAGGAACGGAGGGGGAAGCCGCCTGAGCCCATCGCCTCGGCTCGCCGCGTGCAAAGGCTAGGAAAGTCGTGCAAGCCTTCCTTGATTGGTGCCGGATATAGATCCATCGGCGTGCCAAGGTAATCCCTGGGCGACAGTCTCATCCTTGGCTCTTTCCTGTTTCGTTTGCCCATGTTCGGCTCCATTTCAAATTAGAGCCGGCTATCGTCAGTGGCTTGCCCCTCCGCGACCTTCCACACCTACCTACGCTGGCCATTACCGGTTAAAGTGCCATTAGCCCCGTATTCTGTTGCAAGGATCGCTGTCCGGATGGCTTCACTGAGTCCCCCTAAAAGTCTTATTTTTGACCTGGAAGTTGCTCCTGGTAAAGCCGATCAGCCCGACCGGATCTTTATGGTTGGCGCACTGCGGCCCGATACCGGTGCTGACCTTGAGCGTAAGGTCGAAAAGGATCTTGGTCAGGTACTCGAAGCCCTAGACAGTTTAGGGGAGGGCGCGAGCTTCATTCTCGGCCATAACGTCATTCAGCATGACCTGCCGATACTCAAGCAGCAGGCCCCACAGCTGGCGTTGCATCAGCTTCCCGTTGTCGACACCTTGCTCCTGTCGCCGCTGGCCTTTCCGCAGAACCCGTATCACCGGCTGGTGAAAGACTACAAACTCATCCGCGACAGCCTTAATTCGCCCTTGTCGGACTGTCATTCGACGCTGACCTTGTTCAATGACCAGCGCCAAGCGTTTTCCAGCCTCAACAGCACTCATCAAGCGGAGCTGCTCTGTTACCAGGCGCTGTTGGCTCCGACGATGGCAAGCGACTTGGGATCAGTGTTCGCCACACTGACTGGGCAGGCCCCTAAACGTCTCAGCGAGCTGCGAGGACTCATTCCCGAGCTGCTCAAAGAAACCGACCCGGTCCTGACGCGTACCCTCAAAGTCTGCAGCACGCGGCTGGAACAACTGCTCGAAGTCGACCTTTTCGATGAGTCTTTGAATTGGCCGCTTGCCTACGCATTAGCGTGGTTACGCGTCTCTGGTGGCAACTCGGTGCTGGCGCCCTGGGTACGGCATCAGTTCCCTGAGGTGGGGCGGTTGCTTGCGGAGTTACGCGATACGCCGTGTGGTCGTGAAGACTGCGGTTACTGCGCGACGACCCATGATCCTCGCCATGAGCTCAAGCGCTACTTTGGTTTCGATGACTTTCGGACCGAGCCCGACGGCCGAACCCTGCAGCACGATGTGGTGCTGGCCGGTATGCGTGGCGAGCACGTGCTGGCCATCCTGGCGACTGGGGGCGGTAAGTCGCTGTGCTACCAGCTGCCGGCCCTGAATCGTTTTCATCGCAACGGCAGCCTCACGGTCATCATCTCGCCGCTGCAGTCATTGATGAAGGACCAGGTCGATGGGCTGCTTGCGCGGAACGTGCAGTGCGCTGCCACCCTCAACGGCTTGTTGACCATGCCTGAGCGGGCCGAAGTACTGGAAATGATCCAGCTCGGTGATGTGGGCATTCTGCTGGTGTCGCCTGAGCAGTTTCGCAATAAGGCATTTCGGCGAGCCATTGCCCAGCGTCAGGTTGGTGCCTGGATCTTCGACGAAGCGCATTGCTTGTCGAAATGGGGCGCGGATTTTCGACCGGATTACCTTTACGTCTCGCGCTTCATTAAGCAGTTCACCGGCGAGGGCGAGCTGGCCCCGATAGGTTGCTTCACGGCGACCGCTAAGCCCGACGTGCTTGAGGATATCGAGCAGCATTTCAAAGAAGGTTTGGGCATCACCTTCAGAAGTTTTATCGGCACCCATGAGCGCGACAACCTGCGCTTCGAGGTATTGCCCTGTACCCGTGCCGATAAGCGTCATCGCACCCACGGTTTGCTGGAAGACGAGTTAGGTCGTGAAGACGGCGGGGCGGTGGTCTTTGTCTCAAGCCGTAAGAGTTCGGAGGAACTGGCGGACTTCTTGATAGGCCACGGCTGGGCCTGCAAGCACTACCACGCCGGGCTGGAGCCGCATGAGAAGAAGGACATTCAGGACGCCTTTAAATCGGGCGAACTGCGGGTCATTGTGGCGACCAACGCGTTTGGCATGGGCGTGGACAAGTCCGATATCCGCCTGGTGGTGCATGCGGATATTCCAGGTTCCCTGGAAAACTACCTGCAGGAAGCGGGGCGTGCGGGTCGTGATCAAGGTCAGGCCCGCTGCGTGCTCTTGTACGACGCACAGGACATCGAGACTCAGTTCGGCATGAGCGAAGGCTCGAAGCTGACGCTGCGTGATATTCAGCAGATCCTGCGCAAGCTGCGTAAGGAGAGTGATCGGCGCAAGGGCGGCAAGTTGGTCATCACGGCCGGCGAAGTGCTGATGGACGAGCAGGTCGAAACCAGTTTCGACGCGGGTGAGCGCGACGCTGAAACCAAGGTGGTTACAGCCGTTGCTTGGCTCGAACGCGGGCAGTTTCTAAAGCGTGAAGAGAACCAGACCCAGATCTTTCCTGCGAGCCTAAAGCTCCCTAAAGAAGAGGCTGACAAACGCCTCGCCAATGCCAAGCTTCCAGCGCGCCGGCTGGAAGAGTTCAAGGCCATCCTGAGCTACCTCTATGAGGCGAGCGCTGACGAGCGCGTCAACACTGACTCTCTGATGGCCCTGACGAGCCTGACCTCGGAAGAGGTGACCGCTACCTTGCGGCAGATGGAGGATCTGGGGCTGCTGGTAAACGACTCCAAGTTGACCTTGTATGTCCGCCACGGGGTTGTTGGTCCTTCGACACAGCGGTTGCAAGTGACCTTGGAACTCGAGGAGGCCCTGTTCGACCTGCTGCAGGAATTGGCTCCGGACGCTGAGAACGGAACCTGGCAAGACCTGAATCTGCCACCCCTGACAGCTGCCCTGAAAACAGCAACAGGCAATAGCGAACTGATCCCTCACCATGTGTTGCGTCTGTTGCGCAGCCTAGCCCTGGATCAAGACGCCGATAGTCAGCAGCGCAGCAGCTTTGAGTTGCGCCAGATCAGCCAGGACTACCTCAAGCTGCGCATCCGCGGTGGCCTGAATTGGCGGAACATCCAGAGTTATGGTGAGCGACGCCGAGCGCTCTCTGCAGTGCTGCTCAAGTTCATCATCGGCAAGCTGCCGCCTGGTGCTCGTAGTAAGGATCTCCTGGTCGAAACCACCTTTGGTGAGTTGATGGGCCAGGTTGAGCAGGACCTCGAGCTACGCGCCCGTATCAGTGAGCCGGAGCGGCGGCGTGCCATCGAGCACGTACTGCTCTACCTGCATAAGCAGGAAGTGCTGACGCTCAATCACGGCATGACCGTCATGCGACGGGCAATGACCATTGAATTCGACCCAGAGAAACGCACTGGCTATCTGAAAGACGACTACCAGCGCCTGGACGAGCACTACCGGGAGAAGCGCATCCAGGTGCATGTGATGCGTGAGTACGCAGAGACGGCCCTTGGTGAGATGGCCGATGCCCTGCGTCTTGTGATGCACTATTTCACGCTGTCGAAGCTGGAGTTTATTCAGCTCTACTTCTCTGGGCGTGAGGAGGTATTGAAGCTCGCCACCAGTGAAGAGTCCTGGCGCACCATCATTGAGAACTTGAGTGCGCCACAGCGGGTGATCGTCGCCGACGATGACGATGTAAACCGGCTGGTGCTGGCAGGCCCTGGCTCAGGCAAGACTCGAGTGATCGTGCACCGCATCGCTTACCTACTGAGGGTTAGGCGTGTGCCGGCCCGTTGCATCGTTGCGCTGACCTTCAACCGTCATGCAGCAAACGAGATCAAACAACGTCTCATCAACTTGGTTGGCCCCGACGCATATGGGGTCAACGTGATGACCTATCACCGGATGGCCATGCGCTTAACCGGTACGCGGTTCGAGCGAGGCGAGGCAGTCGAGGAAACTCGATTGGGCCAGGTTATGAGTGAGGCGGTTGAGCTCCTTGAGGGTAAGCGTCAGGTAGAAGGCGAAGATGATCTTCGCGAGCAGCTGATGCGCGGCTATCGCTACATCCTGGTCGATGAGTACCAGGACATCGACGACCTGCAATACCGTCTGGTAAGCGCCTTGGCTGGGCGTAAGGCGGAGGAAGAAGGACGGTTGTGTATTCTGGCTGTGGGTGACGATGACCAGAACATCTACTCCTGGCGAGACGCCAACAATCTCTACATTGAGCGTTTTCGCGAAGACTACTCGGCCGCCAACGCATACCTCATCGATAACTACCGCTCAACTGGCCAGATCATTGATGTGGCCAACCGTGTTATCACCCGCAACCCTGAGCGCTTGAAGCAGGATCACCCCATTCAGATCAATGCGGCGCGCCGCGATCAGCCTAAGGGTGGTGAGTGGGAAAGCCTGGACCCTGAACGAGCCGGGCGGGTACTGCGGCTGCGAATTGAAGGCGAAGAGGGTGCACGAGCCAACCTGCAGGCCCAGGCAGTCATGGCTGAGCTGCAACGCTTGCTGAGCTTGAACAGTGAGGAATGGCAGGGCTGTGCCGTATTGGCACGCACCCACCAGTACCTGTGGCCGGTACAGGCTTGGTGCGAAGCGCACGGAGTGCCGTATTACCTGGCCGCTGACAAAGACAGCGCGTTGCCGCTGACCGCCCAGCGTGGATTTGCGCAAGCCGTTGAAGCCCTCCGCGGCATCACGGAACCGTTAGATTCCGCTGCGGCTTGGCAGTACTTGATTGAGGAGGTTGCCAGTGACTGGCACCAGTTCTTCGCAACGGCCTTTATGCAACTCACAGCCGAATTCGGCCAATGCCCTCTTGGCGCTAATGCAGTGATCGAGTGGCTGTATGACTACGCCCGTGAGCTTCGCCATCAGCCCAAACAGGGGCTCTACCTGGGCACGGTTCACTCAGCCAAAGGGCTGGAGTTCCGGCATGTGATGTTGCTCGACGGCGGCTGGTCGGCTCAACCTGAGACCCTCAATGATGAGCGCCGGCTCTACTACGTGGGCATGACCCGAGCCGAACAGACCCTGACGCTCTGTGAGTTTCCGAATGGCAACCTGTTCAGTCGCTACCTCACCGACGAAGTCCTCGGCCGCACATACCAGGGTGAGTTCCAGTCCGAGCTGGAGAAGCGTTACCTACAGCTCTCCCTGAAAGACATCGATCTGGATTTTGCCGGGCGCAAGAGGCCTGCGGATTCCATTCATCAAGCATTGGCGAAGCTTGAGCCTGGCGACACGCTTACCTTCAAAGCCCATGAGGGCCGATACCTGATCCAGAATGCCGACGGCGATGTTGTTGGCCGAACAGCTAAGTCCTTCAAGCTCGAACTCGAGATAGAGGAGTGCGAAGTGGCTGCTGTGCTGGTGCGGCAGACTGACTGGTGTGAGGAGGCGTTCCGTCAGTACCACCACTCGGAAAAGTGGGAGCTGCTCGTGCCACGGATTGCTGGCCGAGTGTTAACCCGCAGTGCAAAGCCTGAAGCCACCTGAAGACGGGAAGGAACCGATGTCGCAGCTCTCAAAAATTCGTAGTCCCGCTGATGTACAGGCCGCCATCGATGAGTTCGTGCAGCTTGGACGCACGAAGTTCTTGGAGCGCTATGGCTTTGGCAAGTCGCGTGACTTCCTGGTACGCGATCCCAAGACAGGAACCGACTGCGACTCAAAAGCCATTGCTGGCGTCGCGTTCGGCAAGCAGTTTCCCGAGCTGGGCGCACTGAGTGCAGAAAGCTTCTCGGGCGGCGAAGCGACGGTCGTGCCTTTGCTTACCGGTCTCGGCTTTACCATCATTCGTATCGGCGAAGACTGGTCAGAAACGGAGGTGGAAGCCACTGTCCGTGACTACTTTGAAATGCTGCGCGCTGAAGCTGCAGGCCTTCCGTTCAACAAGAGCGAGCACAACCAGGCCCTGCGACGACTGCTGAGTGGCCGTAGCAAGTCCTCAGTCGAGCTCAAACACCAGAACATCAGCGCTGTGCTTGATGCACTGGGGCTTCCCTACATCAACGGCTACAAACCCAGAGGCAACAGCCAATTGCTGCTCCGTAAATCCGTACAAGCGTATTTACTGAAAAACCAGCAGGTGGTGGGCTCCATTGTCGATGCGTTGGAGGAGGTAAAACTACCCAGCGAGAAGTCCTACCTAGCAGCCTTGGTCGAAGCGCCAACGCGTGAAGAGCTGGTGCGTGGTCCCGTATCCGCCAAGCAACGACTGCCGCGTAAGTTCGACTTTGCCGCTCGCGACGAAGCCAACCGCAAGCTGGGCCGGGCAGGGGAGCAATGGGTGATTGAGTTTGAACAACAACGCCTGACTGACTTGGGCAGTCCAGAGCTCTTTCAGCGCCTGGATTGGGTGGCAGACACCCAAGGTGACGGTGCTGGCTTCGACATCCTGTCGTTCGATGACGCGGCAAATCACCGATTCATCGAAGTCAAAACCACCAATGGGAGCCTGGGCTCGTCATTCCTGGTCAGCCACAACGAGCTGGAATTCTCCAAGGAGGTCGGGGAGCAGTTCTACCTCTACCGGGTATTCCAGTTCAGAGACGGCCCACGTTTGTTCACGCTCAACGGCGATCTATCTCAGCACGTACACCTTAAGCCCACGGACTTCCGTGCAAGCTTTCGTGGGGTAGTGGAGTGAGTCAAAGATACCGCTGCTGTCGGCCATAGGCGGTCATTCTTACGAAAGACCAATCCATGGTGGTGAACGTTTTGCATGATGGCAATTTGGGTTCATTACCTTCATGATCGAGGCATGAATTTGGCCGCATCCTTTGCTTGTCGATCAGTTTTCGGGTTCACACAGGCATCACCAGGGAATGGAAAAGTGTCTTCAGAAACAAATACTCCTTCGCTCGACGAAGTCATTGAGAAACTCCTCGATCAATCCCCGCTGGACAAGTATGTTAAGTGCGTTGTGGATTTCCCCACACCGCCAGGCACTCCCCCGAAATTGGCGCTGCTTCATGTCCGTTATCAGGAGGATGTTCCTAACGTCACTGCGCTCGCAGATTTTCTAAGCAATCAGGCCGTTAACTATGCGCTCAGTCGTCGACGTCGTGAGGCGTATAAGGCCCAGTTGCTTGCTAGTGACAATGGTGATTTGTCTTTAGCTGGTGATATATCCAAAGTCGTTAGAAAGGTCTTTATCGACTTCAGGAAAAAAAATCCTACAAGAGCAAGCGAAGTTGGAGAGGTCTTGGCTTACTGCGTGGCAATCCACCATCTGAGTGCTGCACAACTTATATCTAAAATGTCATTAAAGACTTCCAGCAATATGCCGATTTATGGTTTAGATGGCATACATGCATCGGTCAAAAACGGCGTACTGAACGTCTATTTCCTAGAGTCGAAACTGGCGGGCACGGCTGCAAGCGGAACTGCGGACTTCGCAAAATCTGTTGCGGGTTTCAATAGTGATAAGGATCAAATATTTCACGAGTACGGACTTGTCAGCGACCTGGGCAATCTTGATTCTTTGAATGCGACCGATAAAGAAATATTAATGCAGTACTTGGATGTTTTTGAAAATCCAAATGCGAATCGTCGAGAGCGAACGATTGGGGTGGTCTGTTATTCAGAGAAAAAACACTTTTCAAACAAAACCCCTGTTGATGATGAAGGGGATATTGAAAAGCATGAGGCACACTTTGGTGAATTGTATAAAGGTGACTTTGATCGGCACCACCTCAACATTGCCAACCAGTTGAGTGCTCAAGAGATAGTCGCCGGTAAGTGTATGTTGTTTCTTGTTGCTGTTCCTGATGTTAATGAGCTGAGAGAAAGATTCTATGAGTCGCTGGGCGTGGCACCAAATCCAGCGGACTCCCCTATAGCCTGCGAGACCGGTGATGGGGATGATACAAATGAATAATTTTGCCACTGAACTTTCAAGGCGTCTTATACATAGCTCGGAATTTTCGAATTGCTTGGGGAAGCTTCAGTCTGTGGGTGCCGCAGCGACGCTCCCAAATAAGCTTGATAGAAACATCGCTGCGCTAGAAGATGATGTAATAGGTAAATTACTTTATTGCGCTTCTGTCTTTGCACAGTCAACGACTGAGTCTCATATCGGGCTGGCCCAAACAATCGCATTCAACGCGATGTTGGTTTGCCAGGAATCCAGTGTCATGGAGCGATGCTCTTCGATATTGACTGAGATTGGTAATTTCCCCAGTATCAAGTATGCAGAAACGCATTATGGGTCGAAGCTTTCCAGTTTGATAGGAATGATTCAGCGCAGTGTCGTTGAACATCTCAATACAGTACATGTGCATGGGCAAAGTATTGCACTGACAGACTACCAAAAGACTGTGTGGGATTCCTTGAAGGTGGGTGAGTCAGTTGCTGTATCGGCACCAACCTCAGCAGGGAAATCTTTCCTTGTGATTGAGCACTTATGCCGTAGGGCTCTGTTAGAAAAAAGCTTCATCTTTGTTTATATTGCACCTACCAGAGCTTTGTTGGCAGAAGTGCATATGAAAATCAAGGAGAGGCTAGCGAGTAATCCTGATATTCGTGTCACTGATATACCTTCTTACGATGATACCCCCGGACAGATTTTTATCCTCACGCAAGAAAGGTTCCAAGTTCTCCTCTCAGTAACATCTGCTCAGGTTGAGTTGGTGATCGTTGATGAGGCTCAGAACCTATCTGATGGTGCCCGGGGAATGATCCTGCAAAATTGCGTTGAACAGTGCTTTGATCGCAATGAACATACTCATGTGGTTATGCTCGCCCCTGGAGCTGAAGGTTTCAGAGCCGCGGTAGAAAGCCTTGGCATGCCTCATATCTCTGAGGTTTCGACCACGGTTTCGCCTGTCTTGCAAAATCGGATTGTTGTATCAAAGACGCCTAGCCTCAATCAGCTTGAGTTCAAATTACTTACTGAGCATGGAAGTATACCTATCGGTTCGATGGGGTGCGAAAGGGGAATGTCTACCCCGGAAAGTCGTCTTGCATCAGTAGCTCTTGAACTTGGAAGCCAGGGCGGTTCGCTTGTATATGCGAAGACACCTACTGAAGCCGCTAAACTTGCTGGATCACTAGCTCTCGGAATTAGTGAAGATGATAAAGAAAATGATGCGCTTGTCGCATTCATAAAAGATCACATTCACCCAGAGTACCATTTAATAAACATGGTGAGAAAGGGAGTGGCGTTTCATTACGGTCAAATGCCGGCTCTGTTACGCGAGGCTATTGAGAATGCTTTTCGCAAGGGCTCTATCAAGTTTTTAGTCTGCACTACTACTCTGTTTCAAGGTATCAATCTTCCAGCGCGAAATGTATTTCTAAATACACCTTCTAGAGGACGGGGTGAGAGCCAAATTCTTGATCCCGCACTACTTTGGAATTTTGCTGGTCGTGCCGGCAGGATGACTAAAGACATCGTAGGCAATGTCTTCTTGGTCGACTATGACTCATGGAGCGAGCAGCCCATGGATAAATTTTCAAAATTTACTATTAAGTCTGCTCTTACGGAATCCATCACGCAGAACGTTAATGACGTATTGACGGTACTGAGTGGAAGTTCGGCCCCTGGAAATCCTCGGGATGGCTCCTACAGAAATGCAGTTGCTTCAGCAGGTATGCTAATAACGAAAGCCCGCCAAGATACAATCAGTGATTTTCTGTTGCGTGTGGCGCCGGACCTAGATGCTTTTGAGTATCGGCAGGTCAGGCTGTTAGCTAATAAAGCGTCCGAACAAATTTCGTTACCAGAAAGCGTAATCAGCTCTAGCTGGATGCTGAATTTATTTGCTCTGAATAATCTTATGAGCTTCTTATCGCAGAGTGTTAAGGATGGGGTGATAGATGAACTTATCCCTAAAAATCCATCTGATCTACGCGGATCATTTGGGCACTACACGCGCATATTCAATATTATTTTTGAGTACGTGAAAGGTTATGGCGGAAATTATGGGGGATACGTCTCTCGCATTGCTGTTCGCTGGATGGAAGGTAAGCCTTATCCAGTTATAATTAGGTATGAATTGAAGGCTAAGGAGGGAGAAATAAAGATGAAGCGTTTTAACGAGAAGATGCTTCAGCTTGCAAATCGGAGCTATAAAGAAAAAAACATTAAACCCTTAAATCCAAACATGGTGATCAAAGATACCTTCGACACCATTGAAGATGTTGTTAGGTTCCAGCTTGTACAGATGGGCAAGGCTTACATTGATATACTGACGCATGTCCTTATTTCAAATGGGTTGAAACAAAAAGTTGCGGAGATTTTTGATTTTTCAATGGCGCTTGAGTTGGGAGTATCTACGCTGACCAGTCGCGCGTTCCTTGAACTTGGTCTTTCTAGGATCGCAGCATCTGTGCTGCAAAAGGAAATTCCTGACAGCGACTGGGATGTATCGAGAGCCAGGAAGGCGTTGTTGGAATTCGACCATACCCCATTCAAGTTCAGTCAAGTGATATTGGAAGAGATTAGTAAGGTGAGGGTCGCGCTCGGCGGCGAGAAGCTTGTTGGTGTGTAGTGAATCGCCCCTTGATATTATAGACACTTAATGTCTGCATACTGGCCGAATGCACCTATTCGAATCAGATTGCTTTGGTGGATAAGTCAGTGTCGCTAGACCCCCTAACCGGCATTGCCGGCTAGGGGGATTTGCTACAGCGTCAGGGGAAGACCCCTGATCTGCTGTTCACTGCAGCGCCGCGAGCATATGCGTTGGTGAATACGGCTCAGAAAACCGACCTCAAAAGCCCGTCTCTCGATTGCGCAGGGTAAGAGGTCTCGCTCGGCGATCATGGCTGCCCACAACCAACCAGTCTTGGCATTGTCGAGCCATGCCTGAGCCAGTTTCACGCCCTGGTTGAATGCCTGTCTGCAGTCTGACGCCCAGAAAATTTCCATGCCCGGGTGCCCATCATGAGCTGGTAGGCAGGTCATTACACGCTTGCTCATCTGGCACCTCCTCGTACTTCGGAAAGTGCGCGGCGGTAGAGCACCACCATTTCATCGAGTAGATCCAAGGCTGAGTAAGCGGCCACGCGGAGCCGCAGGTTCTCTGGTTGTAGGCCTTGGGGCTCAGCCATTTGATCCAGCAGATTGCTAAGGATTATGGCGCGCTGTTCAGCGGCTGCCTCAGCGGGGAGGGTAGAACGCTTAGATTCATGCAGTGGGTTTGGGCGCAGTGGAAAGGGTACAACGCAGGTTTCGAACTCAGCCATGGCGCACCTCCGAGTTGGAGATGAACAGCACGAGTAGACGACCAAGGCGGAGCTCTTGGGTAAAAAAGGGGTAGCGCATTTTCCTTATGCTCCTCAGACGATTAAGGAGCCGCCTACCGCCGTTGCTACACGGTAATGGAGGCGGACCGTGCGGGGGTAGCAAACCGGCGTCCGAGGGAACCGGCCAGGCAAAAGCCTGCCCCACACGGCCCGCCATAAAGTTAAGTGACCAAGCACACGGCGTGCTGGCCTCTTAAGTTATGACGCTGCCGCGTCCCGAACGATTCAGGTTGCTACACCCGGTCGTGGGATTTACCACGACGGGCGCACTCTAGCTCGCGGGTTTCAGGATGGCAACATGTTGGGGCGTAGTTGGGCGTTTGTTGAGTGTTGTGCTTCCACCATATTTTTCCGTAGGGCCGCGCTTGTTCCTACTTACCAGCGTCCTTAATCGCATGGACGTTGGTGCAAGTTTTCGGGGATTCAAGCAGTGAGCCAACGCCAAAGCTGCTGTCGGCAGAAGCGGCCGCTTGCAGCCGGAGGCGTCTACATCGAAAGATGACGCTTGACGCTGCCTACAACACAGAAAGCAATTCACGCGGCAGCACCGAGCAGAGTCCGTGTATGCTTAAATTTTTGGCCTCTCACGATTTGAAGGGATTCTATGCAGCTCGAAGACTTGCTCTCAAAAGGCCATTTCCCTGTCCAGCTTCCAACTGGATTTAGCACCAAGTCGCTTGCGGAAAACCTGGAAGAGTTCCGAGTCTCTTGGGATCTAGCGTTAAAGAGCAAGCCTGTTCTTTCACTAGGCGAACGCTTTTCTGTTGCGAGATCCTCCTATAGCAGGCGAATCACGTCTATCGTCAATCCAGTTAGTTTTTATGCTCTTGCAAGAGATATTTGTGAGTACTGGCCTCAGATACAAGAGCACTATAACAAGAGCCCGGTATCTCGCAGCATTCCAGGAACTGGGGGAAGTTTGCGAGCGATTGAACTTACGAAGTTCAGCGAACTTTATGAGGAGCGCGTTCGCCAATCAGCAGGTGCGCGCTACGCACTCGTTACTGATATTTCCAGCTATTTCCCTACGGTATACACGCACACGATTCCATGGGCGCTTCACACTAAATCGGTTGCTAAAGCTAACAAAGCAAAAAAACCGCAACATTACGGCAATATTCTCGACGGCCGCTGTATGAGCACTCAGGATGGACAAACCATAGGACTACCGATAGGTCCCGACACTTCCCATATTATCGCCGAAATCATTGGGGTTGCCATTGATGAAGCTATCTATGGCGAGCTAGGCAGTTGGCCAAAGGGGTTTCGCTACGTAGATGACTTCACTTTTTTCTTCAATAAAAGAGAGGAGGCCGAGAAAGCGCTTGCCGTGATCATAAAATGCGTAAGTTCCTTTGAACTCCAGATAAATGCGTCAAAAACAAAAATCATGGAAGTTAGGGAGCTCGTCCAAGAATCATGGAAGTACAGTCTGAAAAAGCTGGTGATTTCCCCTCGAATTCGGCAACAAAAAGATGATGTGCACTATTATTTCGAGGTGTTGTTTGCTTTGGAGTCGAGATTCAAAGATGAAAGCCTAATCAAATATGGTTTAAAGCAGCTGTCTTCGACGATCATCAAGAAATCTAACTGGCCCATCGTTGAGGCGTATCTCCTTAAATGTGGCTACGGTTTCCCAAATACGCTGCAGGTCATCACCCAAATATTTGCAACCTATCACCACCACCAGTACCCACTAAACAAAAATGCTTTAACTGATTTTTGTCGAAATCTTCTGGGTTCGGCTTCTTCAGCTAATCACCACAGTGAAACTGCGTGGCTGCTATGGCTAAGCAAAGAAATCGGCATCACTCTTGAAGCTGCACTGATTCAGCAGGTGCTGCAGGTCGGGAGTTCGGTATGTTCTCTCATCGCCTTGGATCTGCATCATTCTGGGTTGGTAGACGGGAATGTGGATCTTTCAAACCTTGAGTCCTTTGCTTCGGCCCAGGCCCTCTACGGCCCAAATTGGTTAATGGCGTATGAGGGCGGTCGCCGACAGTGGCTTAGTAATATCAATTCGACATACATCGAAGATGACCTTTATTTCAGCGCTTTGCTGGCATCGGGTGTGGGATTTTATGACGATACCGCGCAGATCCAGCCGATTTTTTTGCTTAAAGAGAATGCGCTAGGTGATGTCGATTTTGACAGCGACGACGAGATCGATGACGACTTCGAGTTCGACAATATGGACGAAGAGTACTTTGATTCGTCAAGTGAAGAGGAAGCCGAAGATAGTGCAGAAGAGAGTGGCTCTGATGGCAGCTTAATAGGTGTCCCGAATGACGATTTTTAGACGTTGTAGTGGTCAACAAATCCCGAACACGACGTTAAGTTTTTCTCGGCTTGAGCCGGGGCCAGATCATTGTTGACTTGGTACGGTCTGAATCGCCTCAGGTTTCGTAGACGCCCGAGATCCGCAAAGTTGAATTTTCGAGAGCGCCCGCATTGGGCCGACACCGGCCTGGAACGACAGGCTCGAAGGGGCATTGAGCATCCATAAAAACAGGGTCAACTTTGTAGCCCCTAACGACGAACCGCCGGGGCTGTCGAAACAATGCGGGAAAGCTGCATTTTACCTATTCATCGCTCCTGGAATTTCTGCGCTGCTCACTCTCGCTGAGCCAGCCCCGCCCGAAAATACTCAGCCGTCTCTTGATCAGTACAGTACACATAGCAGCCCTTCATCCCACGCGTCATAAGCGTCCGGTACGTGTTCTTAATGATCAGATCCGTCACTCGCTTCGCAGACTCCGGATCAGCCTTGCTCAGCTTCTTGTAACCCCGTATTGACTTGTCATGCTTGTCACGTTGATCAGGGGAGGAGATTACCTGCCCGTCACGCACAATAAAATCGGGCCCAATGATCACGCCGATGTAGTCCACCTCAAGCCCCTGACAGGTGTGGATGCAGCCAACTTGATCGATTGATTTGTCAGCGATGATCCACAAACTACCGTCCTGACTGAGATTCCACTGGCGTCGGTAATCACCGATCACGATGTCATCGGCCATAGGATCTTTTTTGCTGAGCCAGGGCCAGCAGTACCCAGCGACAACCCGGGCTTTGTTGAGCGAGTTTCGCGCCTCGATCGCCTCATGTAAGGCTTCAGGCGTATCGAAAACCTTGAACTCGTAGTCGCTCCGATCCAGAAGGTCATTCGCGGTTGGCCGGATGCCCAGCACATTATCGAGCCAGGCCAGATAGCCATCCGAACCGCTGCAGCGGAACTGCGAAGCAAGGTTGTATTCTTCGACGACAGCGCCTTTGGCTTCTGCAAACTCCCGTATGGCTTGCTTGCTGCCAATGTCGCTCAGCGTTACCCGCTGGTCCTCGTCAATAAAGAAGACCGTGCACTTGGAGGCGTCGATCAGCTCCTTGATCTGGTTTTCACCCAGGTTGCCGTACAGGCCGCTTTTCTCATTCAGGCGATGCGCCTCATCCACGATGAGAATGTCGAACAGGTTCGGCTCTGTCTCGATGAACGACCCCGAGCCGGTGAACATGTGCGAGAACTTTGAGCGCGTGATCGTTCCTACCAGCTTGGTCTCGTAGACCCGCCGTGGTGCAGCGTTCTTGGACACATACTTGCCGAGCAGACCCAGCGCGGTCAGTTCCACCAGGAGGTTTAAAGCCAAAACGGTCTTGCCGGTGCCTGGACCACCTTCGATGATGAGCACCCTTGGTCGCTCAGCCGAGGAGGATTTCGCCGCTGTGAGCGCCGCCTCATAGACCTCTTTCTGATCATCGATTAACACAAACTCAGGCTTACCTTTCAGCAAGCCGGTAAGGGAGTCTGCCAGTGCCTTTGATGGCCGAATCCTGCCATTGACCAGCTCGTACAGGACGGTCTTGTTATCACCGGTCTGGATGTATTGGCGGATGAAGGCGCGTAGCTGCTCGAGCTCATCCTTACCCTTGAGAAAGAGTGGTGCTTTGTCGATGTAGGGCTGGTAGTGGGGCGCATCGATGACGCCATCACGAACATAGTTGTGTAGATAGGCGCATGGTCGAAGCGAAATGCTGCGGTCATACACGGCTTCGTTGAAGCCCTCTAGCAATGAGGCATATGACCACGCCTGGTAGGACGGGTGAACTGTCTCGTTCAAGCCCTTGCCGAGCGCGGTTACGACGATTGCATCTTTGTCCGATAGCTTGGAAGTACTCCACTGCTTCAGTTCGATGAGCACGGCGTTCTTTTCGCCCGCTTCACCATGACCGGTCAGCGTGAAATCGATTCGCTTGGAGGATTGAGGCAGGTGGAGCTCGATTGCGAGGCCCGCGTCGTCTGGCAGCTTCTCATCACGAAGCACTTTGGCCATGTAGCCCAGAGAGCCTCTCCAGGACGCCATTTCTGAACGACCCACTCGCTTGCCCGTTCTAGCGGTGTAGTGGGCGAGGATGACATCTTCGATGTCATCGTTGTCGTGGACGTGGAGGAACTGCTTTTTTGTGGCTTCGTAAACGATCAACTTCGGTCATCCATGGCAGCGTCAGGTTTAGATCTGATCGTATTTCTTGCTTGTATTCCAGGCCTTTGCGACCGGGTATTTTTCGCCGTTGAGCTTCAGTTTTTGCTGGGCTGCCTCATTGAGGTCTACTCCCAGCACCGAAGCAAGCCGAACCACATACATAAGGACGTCGGCAAGCTCGTCTTTTACCGCTTGGGCGGTTTCCGGATTTCGCGCAGCTTCTTTAGAGGCATCCTCGGTCATCCATTGGAAAATCTCGGTGAGTTCACCAACTTCGCCACTCAGTGCCATCGCCAGGTTTTTGGGGGAGTGAAACTGGGCCCAGTTGCGGTCGCTGGCAAACTGCTCAAGCTCTTTCGCAAGGTGCGTTACGTCGACCAGGGCTGGGGTGCTTTGGGATGTCACGATGAATTCCTATCGTATTAAATCGAGTATTCAGAGGGCTTAGACGGGGCTTGGTAAGCGGGTCATCCTGGAGAACCCAGTGCGGCCAAGCTTAAGAAATCCCTGTCGACTGTTTCAAAAACTCCCGGCCTGATCCACGCGGTAGCTCCGCTTGAATAGGCATTGGAGTAACCCCAGTTGACGACTCGGCGACATGCTTGAGCGTCAACAACGATGCCCGCTTTGAGGCAAATATCCGCAATGTCGTCGCCACGTTTGGCCAGACGCTCGAGCCATCGCTCCAGGTGCTGCCTGCCTGCCAACATGGACGACTTGCTTCGGTTGCAAGCAGGGTGTGCAAGAAGAAAGTTGTGGGCTAGGTCCCGCGGGTAAAGTGAGAAGGGAATGAAGTGGTCAACGTCGACCTTGTTCAAGGGCGCGCCGCAATAGAAGCAGTTGTTACCATCAACCTTTAGGAGTTCGACGGCTAGCGAAGCTAGAGACTGGCGGGACGCCTCAAACAGGAACTGCTCAAGATCATCAGCTACGCCCAGAATCATGTGGTTGAGACGATTATTCTTGATGTGCTTCACCCAGTTTGAGCGCGCAATCTCTTGCAGTATGGGTTGGAAACGTCGGAAGCAGAACGCTACACCGCTCTTAAGCCGAACGAGCCCGCGTGCCGGCCTTTCATAGATGAATTCATCAGTACCGCCGGCAAAATTTTGGAGGTAAGTCAGCGGCTGCGCTGACACGGTCTGAGTCACGGTTGCCCGTAGGGATGCGTATTCCGGATGTTTGGATGCAGCTAAAGGGCTTGAGCAAAGCGTTCTAGCTCGAAAACTCTCGATAGCTGAGACAACTGCAGCCTGTGCTCCGTTGTTCTGGATGAGCACTTTGGGCGTGGCGTCTGGTTGCGAGGCCACATAAGGGGAGGTCTGATGCCAGTAGAGCTGGATGAAGCGTTCACCAATCTCTCGTGTAGTGAGATCAAGTGAGTCCCCGTTATCAGTACCTAGCTCAACCGCTAAGTCAGCTAGCACGATGAGGAGAGCGAATTTGTAGGTCGCGGTGAAATCACCCTCGGCAAAAAGTCTTTGCAGCTTCGTGAGGAAGAGTAACTGTGCGTCAGCTGAAGGCGGCGGAGTATTCAGGTTCACTCTTGCTGACTCCAGTAATCCGCTTTAGCCGGAATGATCCAGCGTACGCCACCTCGGGGGTCCTTCATGTCGCCGTGGAAGCGTGGGATGAGGTGGATATGTAGGTGTGGAACGGTCTGGCCTGCAGCCGCGCTGTCATTGATGCCGATGTTGTAGCCATCAGGCTGATATTCCTTCTCAACATTGCTTCTGACCTCCTCCAAGAGCGCCAGAAGTGCAGCCCGTTCCTCTGGCGTTGCCTCAAAAAAGGATCCGACATGCCTTTTGGGAATGATCAGGCTATGCCCAGGTGATATTGGGTACCCGTCCCGGATCCAGAAAGCGTGGAGATTTTCCCCAAGGACCCGAGAGGAGGGCAGGGTGCAGAAAGGGCAGGCTATTTCGGTCATGGGATGGCGAACAATTCCAAAGTGAACGCGCTTAAAGCCCGAACTTTGGCACCTGCGGAATCTCCGGGCAAGAAGGCTGAATAGCTCACCATGTGCTCAGCCTCGAGCCTTTGTCGAGTTTTGCCCCCTGGGCTTGTATCGGCTCAACCCACAAGCCGGCAAAGGACTTGCTACGGCCCAAGCACCTCAGCGGATTGCTGAGTTGGAGGCCCTTTGACGCGCGATCATTTGAGCCACAGAGGGCATCCGTGGTGATTGATCGTATGTGCGTAGATTACCGGGCTTATTCGGCTCATTCAGTGAGCCGAAAGTGCTGCGTATTCGGCTCACAGCCATTCGCGGCGCCAGGGACTTTTGCGGGAAACCGTAAATAATCGTGGGGAGCTGTAGGACATCGGTTGCAGCGAGCGTCCTGAGTGGTGCTTTTAAAATCAAGGGGTTACATGGTCGACTACCCGCATGGGGTGCAAGGGGTCGAGTGTTCGAATCACTCCGTCCCGACCAAAATCCCTAAAAATCCAACCACTTAGCGGTGGTTGGATTTTTTTATGGGTG
>Ga0233369_1000317_pt1 | contig 22239 bp, 22 predicted proteins | sample ElkDunMinimDraft_26_FD_191537 | JGI IMG/M metagenome (GOLD analysis project Ga0233369, IMG submission 191537) | Fecal eukaryotic communites from dung pellets of Tule Elk in California, USA - Elk Dung D16 | ecosystem: Host-associated > Mammals > Digestive system > Large intestine > Fecal | place... | reverse complement strand
GAATACCGAGAAATTGCAGGTTTCGAATGCCGAAGAGTAAATGGTTCTACACCTGATTCCCTTTATTTAGTCGCATTTTATACGGATCAGATTCCCGTTTCAGCGGGACCAGCCTTAAGTAGTGGACTTCCGGGCATGATTATGGGATTAGCAATACCGGAAATGCATATTCAATATTGGGCTACTAAAGTGGATTATACCAATGATACTACACCTACAGATTGGAAAGACAAAAAAGCCAATGCATTGACGTTGGATGATTTTGTCAAAAATTTTGGCAGAATGTTTCAACGTGGACGTGACAGTAATACGGCAAAAAGGCAAATTCAAGAACAATTAATTTACTAATCAAAGACAATTTGTCACACTATTGTGGCAGAATTAAGACATATTGATGATAAACATTAGATTTTATGGTCAAAATAGTTGTTGGCACAAGGGTTGATATATACTTATCAAATTTGAACAAATAGTAAACAACAAAATACATAATATGTCTAAAATAATAGGAATCGACTTAGGAACTACGAACTCATGTGTCGCTGTAATGGAGGGTAATGAGCCAGTAGTAATTGCTAACAACGAAGGAAAACGTACTACACCTTCAATCGTAGCATTTGTAGATGGTGGTGAGCGTAAAGTAGGTGATCCTGCAAAACGTCAAGCAATCACAAATCCACACAAAACGATTTATTCTATCAAACGTTTCATGGGAACTTCTTTTGATGAGGCTTCAAAAGAAACATCTCACGTACCTTACAAAGTAGTAAAAGGTGACAACAATACTCCTCGTGTGGAGATCGATGACCGTAAATATACACCTCAAGAAATCTCTGCGATGACACTTCAAAAAATGAAGAAAACTGCAGAAGATTATTTGGGTCAAGAAGTAACACGTGCGGTAATCACTGTACCTGCTTACTTTAATGATGCACAACGTCAAGCAACTAAAGAAGCTGGTGAGATCGCTGGTCTTAAAGTTGAGCGTATTATCAATGAGCCTACAGCTGCAGCTTTAGCTTATGGTCTTGATAAAGCAAACAAAGATATGAAAATCGCAGTTTTTGACTGTGGTGGTGGTACACATGACGTTTCCATCTTAGAATTGGGTGATGGTGTATTCGAAGTAAAATCTACTGACGGTGATACACACTTAGGTGGTGATGACTTTGACAACGCAGTAATCAACTGGTTGAACGATGAGTTCAAAGCGGAAAACAATGGTTTTGATTTGAAAAATGACGCTATGGCGTTACAACGTTTGAAAGAAGCAGCTGAAAAAGCTAAAATCGAGCTTTCAAGCACTACTTCAACAGAAATCAACTTACCATATATTACTGCTGACGCTACAGGTCCTAAGCACTTAGTACGTACATTATCACGTGCTAAATTCGAGTCTTTAGTAGCTGATTTAGTAAAACGTACAATCGATCCTTGTCGTACAGCATTGAAAAATGCAGGTTACACAACAGCTGACATCGATGAAATCATTTTAGTAGGTGGTTCTACACGTATCCCTGCTATCGTTGATGCAGTAAAAGAATTCTTCGGTAAAGAGCCTTCTAAAGGTGTTAACCCGGATGAAGTTGTAGCTTTAGGTGCTGCTATCCAAGGTGGTGTATTGACAGGTGAAGTGAAAGACGTATTGTTATTAGACGTTACGCCTCTTTCTTTAGGTATCGAGACAATGGGTGGTGTATTCACTAAATTGATCGAAGCGAATACTACTATTCCTACTAAGAAATCAGAAGTATTCTCTACAGCATCTGACAACCAACCATCCGTAGAAATTCACGTATTGCAAGGTGAGCGTCCAATGGCTGCAAACAACCGTACTTTAGGTCGTTTCCAATTGGCTGACATCCCTCCTGCTCCTCGTGGTATTCCTCAAATCGAAGTTATATTTGACATCGATGCGAATGGTATCATCAAAGTATCTGCGAAAGACAAAGCAACTGGTAAAGAGCAAAATATTCGTATCGAAGCTTCTTCAGGTTTGTCGGATGAAGAAATCCAAAAAATGAAACAAGAAGCAGAAGCTAACGCTGAAGCGGATAAAAAAATAAAAGAAGAAGCGGATAAAATCAATGCTGCAGATGCTTTAGTGTTCTCAACTGAAAAACAATTGAAAGAATACGGCGATAAAATCTCAGCAGATAAAAAAGCGCCTATCGAAGCAGGTTTAGAGAAATTAAAAGCAGCTTATGCAGCACGTAATTTCGAAGACATTGATACAGCTTCAGCTGAATTAAACAATGCTTGGACTGCAGCTTCTGAAGAAATGTATGCAGCTTCACAACAAGGTGGTGCACAACAACCTCAAGGTGACGCTGGTCAAGCTTCACAACAAAAAGGTGGCGATGACGTTCAAGACGTAGAATTCGAAGAGGTTAAATAATCTATTTCACCAATACAAAAAAATCCCCTAAGAAAATTTTCTTAGGGGATTTTTTTGTATTGTAGCAGTCTAAGTATCTCTTCGTTATATTAATATAAACTTACAATTATGAACAAACTCCTTCACTTCCTATTCTTTACACTGATACTAATTGGTTGTGGTAAAGATAAATTGGAGAATCAAAATGATTTTGAAAAAAGCTATGCCACTTTTCAAAAATTTAAAAAAGAAACTAAGAACACCTATACATATAAAACAATTGTACAATCGTATTATGATGGGATTGTTCGCGAGTATACATTTGAAATTGTTGAAGGGGTGGTAACAAAACGATCCTTTATGTTCAAAGAAATTGGCAACAATAAACGTCCAGAAACAGGTTGGACAGAAGAATCAGCAAGATTAGCTTTCCAAGCTACTGATTATACCGATGAGGCGATTGCAAATCTGATTTCTAAATTAGAATGGGTAGAGGAAAAAGACCAATTAGGCACAATGGAAGCCCCCTTAAACATATGGACTTTAGACCAAATTTATGATAAAGCTAAAGAAGAATGGTTGATTAAACGAGCAAATGCACAAATACACTTCGAAACTAATAATAATGGATTAATTTCCTTAGCGGGATATGTACCTAATGGATGTCAAGATGATTGCTTTACAGGCATTAAAATTACAAAAATAGAAAAGCTCGAAAACTAATAGATTCGAGCTTTCATATTTATCTTTAATATAATCATTTCTTAAGCTTCAACCTTTAATATAAAAGAACTATCATTTAAAGCCAATTTAACACCAATCTCATCAAATTGAATAGAAAATTCGCCTTCTATCTTCTTAGCAATTTCAACAACTTTTATATCGCACAGAGATTCTTGAACATAATTTACAGCTGAAACAAATAATACAGTCGCAATTATAATTCGTCCTAAACGACCAAAAAGTGGATAAAAGTTCATATGGTTTGATTTATTACCCAAATATAAATCATAAAACCTTTATAATTAAAATATTAGATATAAAAGAGTTGTTACAAATCGCTAGCTACTTATCGTACCCATACCACCGTAATATCCCTTTATCAAACACCGTCCAGATACCAGACGGAAGATCGGCCTTTTTGAGTGCAATATTAGTCCAAGTATTGCAAGAATAGAACATACTATAAGAACCCAGTGCTTCATAAAAAGCATCGGTATCACCATATTGGGCATTAGTTTCAATATAGATAGGCTTTTTGTCCTCCTTAGTTTCTAAACTTTCAAGCACATGTTCAATCAGTTTTTGATATTGATCTTTACTAACTTCAATTTTATAACATAACTTATCTTCAACTACGCTGTGATGAAAGGTCACATGCAATGCTGTTTCTCCTATTCCCAATGCAGCAACTAATGCTGTTTTGGCAGTTAGATCTTTCCATTCGGGTGTATTGAGATAGAATCCTTTGTCTCCCCAACCAATTCCAACCCATTTGTAGTTAGTATCTTTACTTTTTGTATCAGAAGTCAGAAATACTTCATTCCAATCAAACAAATCTGTCTGCACGGGGAATACAATATCTGTGTGCACATCATTGGATAGCAAATAGATGTTGTAATGCGTTTCCGTACTAGCAGAAGATTGTGAGTTTGCAGGAATGCGCGACAAGATTGCATCCGCGGCAAAATACAACGCTACAAATACCACCAAAATACCTAAAATATACAGCAGTACCATTTTGAAAAATCTCATAATTTAAGTCATAAAAAAAGTGCAAAAAACTTCTGCACTTTATATAGTATTCAAAACAAATTTTGTTTAGAAAAGTTTTTCAGGATAAGCTCCTTGAGCAATTAATGTCGAAATGCTTTCTTGTACAATCGGTTTGTCTTCCGGATACGTCACACCAAACCATTTAGACGATGTTGGAATAACTTTGAAATCAGCCATTCCATTTTTCACCATATGATCTGGAATTGATGGAATAAAAAATTCTGCTTTGGGATTATCGGCGTTAGCTTCAACAAAAGCTGGAAATAAATCGAGACATACGTCAAAAATTTTAGGCGTAAAACCCCAAAAATTCATTGAAACACGTGTTTTTGGATCCAAATCGTATTCTACATCATTCTCATTAAATACAATTTTACGGTCTTCGCCTTTATAATATATATTTGTACGTTCAGTTACAGAGTCCATATTACCCTCTGGACTTACTTCACATACACCACGAGATACATATCCGTAATCAGACATTGTATTTCCTACTTCAAATCCCATTAACGACATATTGCTATCTGAGACATCCGCTGTTAAAAACTTAGCCATTTTCTGAAATGCATCTGTACCGTAGAAATCATCTGCATTAATTACACAGAATGGACCATTAATTTTATCTTTAGCACTCATTACCGCATGTGCTGTACCCCAAGGTTTAGAACGTTCGATGACGCGATCTACGCCAAATTTAGTCAAATCAAAATCTTGAAAAGCGTAATCCACATCTATTTTACCTGCTAATTTAGCATCAAATTTAGCACGCATCATTTCTTCAAATTCCTGACGAATAATAAATACTACTTTTCCGAAACCTGCCTGAATTGCATCGTAAATAGAATAATCGACGATTGTCTCACCGTGTGGCCCGAATCCGTCCACTTGCTTCAATGATCCATAACGACTTGCCATTCCAGCTGCAAGCACTAATAAAGTAGGTTTTTCCATATTGTTTAGTAAATAATTAAATTCCGCAAATATACTATTTCTTTTTAAAGAATGTGTTCAATAATCCTGTTGCCAATTTACCTAAAAGTTTTACACCTTCACGTGCTAATGTTCGACTAGCTTGTGTCTGCGCTGCTTCTAACGGAGATTGTCTTCTCGAGCTTGAAGAACTTGATTTTGAGGATTGTTTTGCTGCCTCTGCTTGAGCTTTTTCACGCGCTTCCACTTGCAAGTCATGTGCTTCTTTTTCTTCTATTATTTCCGCTGCTGTACGTCTTTCGACCCGCTGTTGGTATTTGCTATAGAATTCCGAGGATTGTGTGATTTGATTATATGTTTGTGCTGTACAAGGTCCCATTACAGCTCGTGCAGGTACCAAATGCGTAGCGACCACTTCAGTCGGTATACCTTTATCATTTAACACAGTCACTAACGCTTGCCCAGTACCCAAAGAAGTCAATACTTTGTCAATCTCATAAAATTGAGATGTTGGATAGGTTTTGACAGTTTTTCGCAAATTCTCAGCATCATTAGGTGTAAATGCCCGTAACGCATGTTGAATGCGATTACCCAATTGACTCAAGACACTTTCAGAAACATCTGTAGCGGCTTGTGTACAGAAAAACACACCAACTCCCTTCGATCGAATAAGTCTAATAATTTGTTCTATTTGCGCCAAAAATGCTTTCGGCGCATCAGTAAACAACAAGTGTGCTTCATCTAAAAAGAATACCAACTTAGGTTTATCTAGATCACCTGCCTCGGGTAACTTTTTGAATAACTGTGCTAATAAACTCAATAGAAAAGTCGAATATAAGACGGGTTGATCTTGAATATCAGAAATATTTAATAATGTAATCACACCTTTACCATCTACTCTTCCGAACAAATCTTGAATATCAAATTCTTTTTCTCCAAAAATATGAGCCACGCCTTGTTGTTCTATTGCGACAAGCTTACGTAAAATAGCACCCGAGCTTGCCGAACTTATCTTTCCATAATCATCTTTAATCTCAACGGCTCCTGCACCTTCAGACAAATAAGATAGCAATCGTTTTATATCATCAAAATCAACAATCGGCATATTGTTGTCTTGCGCATATTTAAATATAACGCTTAAGACCCCAGATTGCGTATCGTTCAAATCCAAAATTCGTGCTAACATCACTGGACCAAAATCTTCTACTGTCAAACGCATGGAAGCTCCCAATTTGCCTGTCAGTGAAAATATTTCAATAGGAAAATTTGAGGGTTCGAAAGGAATACCTACAGCATTGCCTCGTTCTATTAGAGCATCATTAGTCTTCCCTGGCTCAGCTAACCCAGACAAATCACCTTTTACATCCAGCATGAAAACAGGGACACCCTTGTCAGACAACTGTTCTGCCATCAATTGTAATGTTCTCGTCTTTCCTGTACCCGTAGCTCCTGCGATCAGACCATGACGATTCATCATCTTTAAGGCCAAATTTACCTTCGCGTCCGTTACCACTTCCCCATTTAGTATTCCAGAGCCTAATTGAATATACTCTCCCTTCGGACTATATGAAGTTGTGATTTTATTGATGAATTCCTGTTTCATTAGTTTAAAAATAAGATTTTCTAATTTAGAAATAAATATACAAATCCCTATGATCAAATTATAACCATCACTTTAACAAGAATTTAATTTCTAAAATTGAAATTATTTGAAATTTTATCTTGTTTTTGTCACAATTTCACAACAAAATTCCTTTTTCACTTGTTTTTTTTGTGAGAAAAGTTATTTTTGTAGGGTATGAAAGGAAAATCTGCAATGTTTGATAAGGGAAAAAGAATCATAGCTGCAAAGCTTTGTTTTTTTGTCTTCTTTACGAAGATGCTTATTTCCGCTACACCCATTTTTAATAATATGCTTGACAAAGGCACGGTTTTACAGGTTGTCCTGCAACTTGAAATAGAACTTGGTGCTAAAAATGCAAACTCAAGCAATGAAGATTTGCATGAGCATTCTATAAAGATTTTTAAACCTGACGCAATAGATTTAAGTTTCAATCCTGCTGTAGAAAATAGTGGCAAGCAAAGAAATTATTTAAGAAACGAAAAATCCATTTGCAGCTTCCATCCAAGAGTTCCGACCCCCCCTCCGAACTGTTAGTTTATTTTTATCGTTTTTATTTGGCTTTGCCAAGGTATTAACCCTTATTAAGACATATTCTTAATGAGATGGCATTTTCAATCTTGATTTTTAATAAATAAACAACAACAATTATCATAAATTATTATGTTTGGAACTCGTGTGTCCGCTTTTCTTAAATTATCGAAAAGGGACTTAAAATATGATTTACCAGCGTCAATAGTCGTATTCTTAGTCGCTTTACCCTTGTGTTTAGGTATTGCTATGGCATCAGGAGCACCATTATTCGCTGGAGTATTAACAGGTGTTATTGGAGGAATAGTGGTAGGTGCTATCTCCGGTTCTCCGTTGAGCGTATCTGGACCTGCTGCAGGATTAACAGTTATTGTTTTTGGAGCAATTCAGAAATTAGGCGCTTACGAAACTTTCTTATTAGCAGTCGTTATTGCTGGTGTGCTTCAATTAATTCTGGGAATTATCAAAGCAGGTATGATTGGAAATTATTTTCCATCATCTGTAATCCTAGGAATGCTTGCAGCAATTGGTATTACGATAATTTTAAAACAATTGCCTTTGGCATTTGGAATGACAGAAGCGCACGCATTTGAATTGGATAACGGAGGCGGCATTGCTGCATATACGGACACCATCTTTTCAAGTGTGAATTGGGGAGCCACAATCATTTGTTTTTTATCATTGGCTATTCTTATATTTTGGCCATCTATTAAATATCTTAACAAAATGCCTGCACCACTTGTGGTGGTATTGTTGGGCGTAGGATTAGGCTTTGCTTTTCAAGGTACCGAAATGGCGTTAATTCCATCGCATTATGTTTCCATACCGGAAGTATCATCTATAGCACAGTTTACACAATTATTTGTTTTCCCAGACTTCACGCAAATTGCAAATAAAGAAGTTTGGATAGTTGCCTTCACTTTGGCAATTATTGCAAGTTTAGAGACATTATTAAGCTTAGAAGCTGTGGATAAGTTGGATCCATTCAAAAGAAATTCACCAACAAATAGAGAATTAGTTGCTCAAGGAGTAGGTAATATGACTTCTGGTTTTCTAGGTGGTCTTCCAATGACATCCGTTATTGTTCGTTCATCAGCCAATGTAAACTCTGGTGGTCGTACACGTCAATCCGCAATTTTCCATGGTATCTGGTTATTAGTTGCATTGATGGCAATTCCAGCAATTATCAATCTAATTCCATTAGCATGTTTGGCAGCGATTCTTTTGCACACAGGATTCAAACTAGCTAAACCTGCTTTATTTCAACAAATGTTTCGCAAAGGATTAGATCAATTTATTCCATTTGCAACAACTGTTGTAGCGATTGTATTTACAGATTTATTAATGGGTGTAGGTATTGGAATCCTAGTAGCTACATTTTACATCTTGCGTGCAAATATGCAAAACGCCTATAAATTTGAAATCACTGAAGAGCAAACTGCGGTATTAACTTTGGCAGAAGAGGTTTCTTTCTTAAATAAAGTACCAATCCAGCAAAAGCTATATAGCCTACCAAAATCCGTTGATAAGGTAATCATCAATGGCGAGAACAGTAAATTTATTGATAAAGATGTATTGGAAGTGTTAAAAGATTTTGAACAGAATGCCATGAGCAAAGGTCTTGAAATCGAGCTGAATGACGTGACATACAAACGCAAGACAGCACGCACCAAACAAAACAAACTACAGAAAATAGTATAATATTTATCAAGCAATAACAAATTAAAAATATATAATGAAGGCACATACTTTAGAAACTCAAGCGACAATTACTCCAGATAAAGCATTTGAAATATTAAAAATTGGTAACGATAGATTTGTTCAAAACTTAAAAGCTAATAGAGACTTATTATCTCAAGTAAATGATACGAGAGAAGGACAGTGGCCATTTGCCGTAATTTTAAGCTGTATAGATAGTCGTACTTCTGCAGAATTAATATTTGATCAGGGATTAGGAGATATTTTCAGTATTCGTATTGCCGGAAATTTTGTAAATCAAGATATTTTAGGTTCTATGGAATTTGCTTGTAACGTTGCTGGCTCTAAATTAATCGTTGTTTTAGGACACTCGAAATGTGGTGCATTAAAAGGAGGTTTAGATGCGGCTGCAATCCAGCAGACGGAGATGAATAATCTTAGCCATTTAGTTGGTCATTTCAATCCTATCATTGAGAATATTCTTGAGGACGGAGAAGAGCGTTCTTCTAAAAATGAGGATTTGTTGGAAAGATTAAACGTTCAAAACGTAAAACAAACAATGGAAGATATCCGCAATCAAAGTAACACTTTGAATAAAATGGAAAAAGATGGAAAGATCAAAATTATAGGTGCGAACTATAATGTAGAAACTGGTGTGGTAAGCTGGATATAATTTGAACTACACTTTTCAATAGGTTATTCTTTCTGCGCAAAAAATAACTGGAGAAGTAAAATACATCATAAAGCAGTAGTAATTTAATTTTGCTACTGCTTTATTGTTCTAATATACCTTTTACAATGCCTTGTAAATAAATTTCCAAAAACACAAATTATCACATCGAAGATTCGAATTATTAATAATAAATACGGTAATTCGTATATTCAAACAAAAAAACCTAATAATTATTAAAATGGGTAACAAAGAATTAGAATTAGGATTTAAAAAAATATTACAAGGGAACAAAGAGTGGGTTGATTTCGTAAAACAAGACGAATCAGGCAGATTTCAACAATTAGCAAAAGGTCAAAGTCCAGAAGTATTGTGGATTGGCTGTGCGGATAGTAGAGTTCCGGCAAATGAAATCACAGGTAAAAAACCAGGTGAAGTATTTGTACACCGTAATATTGCAAACATGGTAATCCACTCTGACATGAGTATGTTATCTGTATTGGATTATGCGGTTAATGTATTGAAAGTAAAACACGTAATCATTGCAGGTCACTACGGTTGTGGCGGTGTAGCTGCTTCTTTGAGCCGTCAACAATTTGGTGTAATTGACAACTGGTTGTGCCATATCAAAGACGTTTACCGTTTGCATGCTGCTGAAATTGATGCTATCGAAAATCACGAAGATAAAGTAAATCGTCTTATTGAATTGAATGTTCAGGAGCAAGTTTTCAACCTATGTACAACTTCAATCGTACAAAATGCTTGGAAAGATCGCGACGATTTAGCGGTTCATGGAATGGTTATCAATATTGGTACAGGTGAATTAACTGACTTAGGCTGTACTTTTACAAGCAACGAAGATCTTGGTGAAGTATTCGCTTATAAATAGGAAGCTGAATTTGTATAGCTTAAAAAAGGGTTTGAAAATATGTTCAAACCCTTTTTATATAATTTAGAATTTGGAATTATATTTATTTCTTTTTGTGCCCTGTAACTACAACTTCTTTCACCTTGTCATTTGACATAGTTTTGCTTGAATCTGTATGTGATTTATCGATTTTGAAACCTGTCACTACTACCTCTTTCTGATCATTACCTTTTGTTTGAATGGAAATAACTCCATTTTTTGCTTTATCACCATATAAGGCTGTTGCACTTTGATCCTTTAACACAGAAATTGACTGAATATTATTTACATTTAAAGAATTCAAATCAAAATTACTCTCCATTTCCTTTTCATCAACAATGATCAAAGGCTTATTCGTTTGAAAAGAATTAAAATTTACACGTTTTTCTTTATTAATTAAAGAAGCATCATCTATTGAAATTCCATTAATGACTCCTTTTAGCTCTATTTTAGATTGAGGTTCCTGTTTATAACCTACTACTAAAACTTCATTTTTCTGACGCTCATTTTCAATTTCTCTAGTTATTGCTTCCTTGATTTTAACATTAACTTTCTTTTGGTCGTAATCCTTAGTATTTATCACCACAACCCCATCCTTTCCTTTATCACCATAAATCGCTGTGGCACTTTTATCTTTTAATACCGAAATAGATTCAATGTTATCTGGACTCAAAGATCTTACAATTTCTCCTGTGCTTACTTTACCATCCACTACATAAAGAGGTTTTAAATCTGGATTTGAAAGAATAACAGATGCGCCACTTTTACTTGACGATATAATATCCTTACCTAGATTATCTTTGAAAATTAGCTTTATTGGACTAGAAGTATCTGATTTCATAAAAGTCAAATCAAACTTCTCATTAGTTTGAGCATTTTTCTTATTCTTTGAAGATTCGTAATCATAGAAAGGAGCTAACTTTTTCAAAGCTTCAAAATCAGCAGATTGACCTTTTATTACACGTTTTTTACCATTTTCTTCTACTGTAAAAGTAAGGCCACGTTCATTTCCATCGTTCACCATCTTTTGCAACTGCTCTACGGGATAATTTTTCGCAATCCAATCACGCGAAGTAATCACAAAATATCCTTCTGCGTTTTCTTTGCCTATCTTCTTCCGTATATACTCTTTATCGGTATAAATATCTACTGCATAAATGTCGGATCTAGAGAAATCATAAAATTCATCTAATGACACTAACTTCTCATCAATTTTGAAATAGAGATTCTTACCTCTCAATTCTTCTTTGTTAAAAGTTGAAGGAGCTAACGGATAATCCGCATTATAAATTTGTTGACTTGTGTCAACGGATATAATATCCGTACCAATCGTATTCTTTAACAATTCACCAACTTCACCCTTTAATTTCACATTCAAAGGTTCAGATATTACAGTAGTTTGTTGTGATTTCTCAACTATTTTCTCAATATTATTTTCGGCTTTACTTACTGTAAAAGACATTCCCGCGATCAGAAAAACTGGCAGTAAGAAAGCATACTTGCTCAATTCCAATTTGGAAGAGCGCTTTTTGTTCATCATCATAATGCGCTTTTTTAGGGTTTTAAAATTAAAATGATTACTCATGCCCACCGCAACACCTTGTCGCGTGACATGCAATAGAGAATATTGATAGGTTTGCTTATCCACGCCCTTATTCAGCACATGTTGATCGGTCAGGAATTCTAAATTTTGACGTACGGCTTTGCGCATTAACCATACGAAGGGATTGTACCAACAAACCACCAATATGATTTCGAACAACAAAATATCTACCGTGTGATGGCCTCTCACATGTACAATTTCGTGCGCGAAAATATCCTGCAATTCAGTTTCCTGATGTTGCTCTTTGTGTATATATATTTTATTGAAAAAGGAAAAAGGAACTATTGGAAAAACTACATTGCGAAAGAAATAGGATTGCCAAGAAGAATTTTTGGAATGTAAGTGAATTCGCAACAAACTAAATAGCTGCATTAGCAATTTAAATACAAATAACACCGCCAAAATAACTACAACCGTGATAATGACATCCAACAATGTAATTTGACTAGTACTAGTAGCTGACATATCGAATGTCGGCATTAATTCTGGTGGTAGCACAGTTTGCATAACTTCGTTTCTCGTAAACCAAGATTTAATATCGATAAACGGGTACGCAAATGCATACAGACTCCCTAAGACAAAGTACCCCCTATTCAACGCGTAAAAAGTCAAACCCTTCAATAAGAAATAATAACCCAAAAAGATTAACGCTAAAAGAAGGTTTACTTGAAGTATGTAGGTTAGTAGATTTTCCATCTCTTTAAGATTTATTGTCCTTAATCATGTTGAGAATTTCTTTCAATTCACTTTCGCTTAGCTTCTCTTCCTTGATAAAGAATGAAACCATTTCTTTGTACGAGTTTTTGAAATAATCGCCCACGAATGAATTCATAAATTTAGCGCGGTAATCCTCCAATGAAATAAGTGGCTCATAACGTTTGGCATTTGCGTATTTAACAGCCTTTACATAGCCTTTACGTTCTAAGTTTTTGACTGTAGAAGCAAGTGTAGTGTACGGCACTTGTTCTTCTGGCTTCATATTATCTAATATTTCTTTCACAAAACCACCATTCAATTGCCAAATGGATAACATTGCCTCTTCTTCTTGTATCGTTAATTTCTCTAAGTTCATATCGTCATGATTATATTTTACAACACTAATCTACGAACATTTCGTAGAATAACAAATTTTTCGTAAAATATTTAACACTTTTTGACGGAAATAGATAATCAGATAGTTAAAGAATTATTTAGTTTACGATTTATGACTGATAAATGTCATTTAAACTTGTTTTAAGTTTAGTTTTTCTTGTTGAATTTTATACTTTTGTGTATATACAAGAAATTTGATTATGTCGGAAACAGCATCTATTACTTTAAATGGCAAGACGATCGAGTTGTCTGTAATCACAGGAACGGAGAACGAGAAAGCTATTGATATTTCAAAATTAAGAGACCAATCAGGATATATTACTTTAGACCCAGGATTCAAAAATACAGGCGCTACTAAAAGTGCAATTACATTTTTGGATGGCGAAAAAGGTATTCTTAAATACCGTGGATATAAAATTGAAGAATTAGCAGAAAAATCCACTTTCTTAGAAGTTGCTTACTTATTGATATACGGCGAATTACCATCTAGAAAAGTTTTAGAAAAATTCAGATCTGATATCAAAGGGAAAATGTTGGTACACGAAGATATGAAAAATTTCTTCGCTGGTTTTCCATCGAAATCCCACCCTATGGGTCAACTTTCATGTTTAGTTGGTGCTTTATCGGCATTCTATCCAGAATCATTAAATCCAAATCAAAACGAAGAAGAAGAATACGAAACGATCGTAAACTTGTTGGGTAAAATGCCAACAATCGTTTCTTGGATTCAAAAGAAATCATTAGGTCATCCAGTTGTATATCCTAAAAAAGATTTAGGTTATATCGACAACTTCATGAACATGATCTTTGGTGAAGTGAACTGCGATAAAATCTTTGATGATGCAGTACTTGACGCTATGCGCGTTTTATTAATCTTACACGCAGACCACGAGCAAAACTGTTCTACATCGACAGTACGTATCGTAGGTTCTTCTAATGCGAATTTATACGCTTCTATTTCGGCAGGTATCAATGCTTTATGGGGACCACTTCACGGTGGAGCTAACCAAGCAGTAATTGAGATGTTGGAAGACATCAAAAACGATGGTGGCGATGTAAAAAAATATTTAGACAAAGCGAAAGACAAAAACGATCCTTTCCGTTTGATGGGATTCGGTCACCGCGTATACAAAAACTTCGATCCTCGTGCTAAAATCATCAAGAAAGCAGCAGATGATGTATTGGAGAAATTAGGTATCAATGATCCTGTATTGGATATCGCAAAAGGTCTTGAAAAAGCAGCTTTAGAGGATCAATATTTCATTGACAGAAAATTATATCCAAATGTTGACTTCTACTCGGGTATTATCTACCGCGCGTTAGGTTTTAACTCGGAAATGTTCACTGTATTATTTGCATTAGGTCGTCTTCCAGGATGGATCGCACAATGGAAAGAAATGCGTGACAACAAAGAGCCTATCGGTCGTCCGCGTCAAGTATACACAGGTGATGTAGATAGCGTTTATATCGATTTAGATAAGAGATAATTTTCAATAATAATTATAGAAAAGGCAGAATGTAACGTTCTGCCTTTTTAGTTATATCCCATTTTCGTTTGTTATGAAATCAATGTTAAGCCTATTAACTGTTATAATATTCATAGGATGTACTTCATCTTCCCCTTATAAAAAAGAGGCTATCGCATTGAACAACAAAGCTACACAGCTATTTCTTACCAACCCTGATAGCGCTTTAATCTTATTCGATGAAGCAATTGCCCTAGATTCGTCCTATCATTTACCTATTCAAAATAAAGCTAATCTTCTGATCGATCAACGCAGATATGAAGAGGCAAAAGTAGCAGTAGACGAATTATTAGCTAAGAAAGAATACCCAGAAGCTCTACAAATGAAAGGAATGCTACTAGAGAAATTAGGTGATGATACTGAAGAAGCACAACTTACTTACAAAAAAGCTCTTACTAGACATCAAAACCATATCGGTACACTTCCTGAAAATAAAATTGCCGCCGAAAACATGTCAATAGCACTAACATATTTTCTATTAGGTGACACCACTCAAGCCAAAAAACTTATTCTTGAAAATAATGTTAATGTAAGAAATGTGGGAATAGGTGATTCCATTCTGAAATACATCGATAACAGACGACGAATAATTGATATTATAATAAAGTAATTATTCTTCGTTTTCCCACCATTCACTCGCTTTCAAATCATCGATTTCACGTCGATCACGTTTTGTAGGTCTACCTGTTCCACGATCACGTTTTAGAATCGGAGCCTGGAACATTGATTTATAACTATGTGTTTCTTCCACAGGCGTACGATCTTCATAAAATTGCACAGCAGTTTTTGCATCCACACGTCGCTCTAAAAGTCCAACTACATAGATAAGTTTACGTTCGATACCTTTCTGTACAGCATATGTATCTCCCACCTTCACAACGTATGAAGGCTTTATATTCTGTCCATTCAATTTGACACGTCCAGCTTTACAGGCTTCGGTTGCTAAACTACGCGTCTTGAAAACTCGAATAGCCCATAAATATTTGTCAATACGTAATTTTTCAGATTCATTTGCCATGCCCAAAAATACTACATTCTTTCAAAATAATGACCTTAATTGGCTATTCATTTCGAGAAAAATGAGCATATTTGTAGTTAGTATTTAGTGATTTATAAAAGAAAAAATGGAAATTCAAAAACTTCAAAAATTAATCGAAGAAGCTTGGGAAGATAGACAATTATTAGGCAATAAAGAATATTTTGAGGCTGTACAGACTATCATTATGAAACTGGATATTGGTGAATTGCGTGTAGCAGAACCAATTGGCAACCGTTGGCATGTAAATGATTGGATCAAGAAAGCTGTAATTCTTTATTTCCCAATTCGTGATATGAAAGTCATTGAAAACACGCCTTTTGTGTATCACGATAAAATGAAATTAAAAACTAACTACAAAGAATTAGGTGTACGTGTTGTACCTGGCGCTTCTGCACGTTATGGTGCTTATTTAGCTAAAGGTGTAATCATGATGCCTTCATACGTAAATATCGGTGCATTCGTTGATGAAGGTACTATGGTGGACACTTGGGCTACTGTAGGTTCATGTGCGCAAATTGGTAAAAATGTGCATTTATCTGGTGGTGTAGGTATTGGTGGTGTATTAGAGCCTGTACAAGCTGCTCCAGTGATTATAGAAGACAACGTATTCGTCGGTTCTCGTGCAATCGTGGTAGAAGGTATTCGCGTAGAAACAGAAGCTGTATTGGGAGCTAATGTAGTTTTGACTGCGTCAACAAAAATTATCGATGTTTCAGGTCCAGAACCAGTAGAATACAAAGGCTATGTTCCTGCGCGTTCGGTTGTAATACCAGGCTCATATACGAAGAAATTCCCTGCGGGTGAATACCAAGTGCCTTGTGCTTTAATCATTGGTCAACGTAAAGAATCTACAGATAAGAAAACATCATTGAATGATGCATTGCGCGAGCACAACGTAGCTGTTTAATCTAATTTCAACATGGCCAGTACATTTGTAGATAGAGAGGATATCAATCAAGCATTAGAGACATTGAAAAACGGTGGTCTCATTTTGTACCCAACGGATACGATTTGGGGTATAGGTTGTGATGCGACGAATCCAGAAGCGGTAGAGAAAGTATTTGCCTTGAAAGGAAGAGATAAAAGCAAAAGTATGTTGATTCTTCTGCATAATGACAATCAATTGGCAAGTTATGTACGCGAAATTCCAGAAGTTGCTTATGAATTGATAGAAGTTACGGAAAGACCATTAACTATTATTTATTCTGGGGCTAAAAATTTGGCAGAAAATGCTATTGCTGAAGATGGTACCATAGGTATTCGCGTTGTTAATCATCCTTTTTGTCAACAATTATTGCAACGGTTTAGAAAACCTATTATTTCCACATCAGCAAATATTAGTGGTCAATCATCTGCTGGTAATTTTGATGAAATCTCTGATGAAATCAAAGATGGTGTTGATTATATCGTTAAGTTTGATCAACATGATACCTCTAAAGGGAAACCTTCACTAATAATGAAATTAGATCCTTCTGGAAAATTTGAATTTATACGTAAATAATAACTCTATGAAAAAGTTAATTACACTGTGTGTGTCTTTGATGGCGATGACTGCTATAGCTTTTGCCCAACAAGACATTAAGCCTGCAAAAGTAGGTGTTCAATACGGAAAAGCTATCACGAGCAAAGATGCTATTTCTGTAGCAAAACTTGAAAGCACTTTAAAAACCAAAAAACAATATTCAGGTAAAATAGAGGGTGAAGTAGTCGGAGTATGCAAAAAGAAAGGTTGTTTCTTAACCTTGAAACGTGCTGGAGAGGTTGATCCTATCAATGTACGTTTCACGGATTACGGTTATTTTGTTCCTGCTGATCTTATTGGCAAAACTGTTGTAGTTGAAGGAAAAGCAAAAGTAAAGGAGCTTTCTGTAAAGCAATTGCAACACAATGCAGAAGATGAAGGCAAAACCAAAGAAGAAATTGCTAAAATTACACAACCCAAAACAGATATTAGCATCGTAGCAGATGGTGTTTTGGTTGTAAAATAGTATTTTATACCACATTGAGGAAAGGCTGTAGTGAATATTACAGCCTTTTTTATATTTTTACAAAGTATGAATAAGCTGAAGACCTCTCCTTGTCAATCTATCAATATTAAAGGCACGTTGATGACATTTGAAAAGCCCTTAATCATGGGAATTTTGAATGTTACACCTGATTCATTTTTTGATGGGGGGATGCATAATTCACTAAAAAATGCGTTAAAACGCACAGTACAAATGATAGCGGATGGTGTAGATATAATTGACATTGGTGCTTATTCTTCACGTCCAGGTGCGCCACTTATATCTTCACAAGAAGAAATAGATAGAGCGATCCCGATTATCGAAGCCATTACTGAGAAATTCCCAGAGATTCCACTATCAATTGATACGTTTCGTGCTGATGTGGCAAAAGCTGCAATTCAAGCTGGCGCACATATTATCAACGATATTTCAGGAGGAATTTTGGATGATGATATGTTTGCAACTGTTGCAGAATTGCAAATACCTTATATATTGATGCACATGCGTGGCACACCAGAAACTATGCAACAACTCACGGATTACGACGATATCGTGAATGATGTGGCTGTGGATTTGGGTACTAGAATCGCCAAATTACGTACATTGGGCGTTAAAGATATTATTCTGGATCCTGGATTTGGCTTCGCCAAAACGATTGAACAGAATTACGAATTACTGTTGCGTGTCAATGAATTACATTATCATGGGCTACCGATTTTGGGAGGTATCTCCCGCAAATCCATGATTTATAAAAAACTTGGTATCAATCCACAAGAATCTCTAAATGCAACTACTGCATTGAATACTATTTTACTCGAAAGAGGTGTACAAATCCTACGTGTGCACGATGTGAAAGAAGCAAAACAACTGATACATTTATTATACTAAACCTATCTATAATGACGAAAAACAAAGATACAATCACCATAGGATTTGCTTTATTTGCGATGTTTTTTGGGGCAGGAAATCTCCTTCTTCCTCCATTCATCGGCCTGCAAGTCGGTCATCACACGCTCATAACTATTATCGCATTCGGATTAACGGGAATTATATTACCTTTTTTAGGCATTCTTTCTATTGTAAAGTCAGGGAATACCATATACGATTTGGGAAATCGCATACACCCTTTGCTTGCTCCGATTCTTGGAACAATCATTATGCTGTGCATCGGTCCGCTGATTGCTATACCGCGCACTGGAGCGACAACATTTGAAATTGGAATAGCTCCAAATTTCCCTACTTTCAGTCCAATCCTTTTTTCTGTTATATTTTTTGGAATCACTTGGGCTTTGAGCATATCGCCCTCAAAAGTGGTAGATATTATCGGCAATATACTCACTCCCTTATTGTTGGTTCTTCTTTTCGCATTGATCTTAATAGGGATAATAAATCCTGCTGGAGATTTTGCATCGACAACATTAAGTACTACGGAGTCATTTAAATTCGGATTTACCGAAGGCTATCAAACTGTAGATATGCTAGCATCCTTAGTATTTGCTGGAATAATTATCGCAGCAGCGCAAGCAAAAGGCTATACTAAAATGAGTGACAAAAGTTCAGTTGTGATTTCTTCGGGCATTATATCATCAGTTTGTTTGATATTTATTTATGGAGGACTTGTATATTTAGGAGCAACTTCAGGTATCGAAGACAAAGGAATCAGCCGCTCGGCATTGCTTATTCATATTGCTAAAAGTACTTTAGGAGACTATGGTATGGTTGGTATCGGAATTTGTATTGCGTTAGCATGTTTGACTACCTCAATCGCCTTGACTTCCGCTGTAGGTTCCTTTTTCTCCGAATTGACAGGTGGAAAATTAAGTTATAAATTATTAGTAACCGTTTGTTCTGTTTTCTCGGCACTATTGGCTATTCTAGGGGTCGATAAAATCATTCAATTTGCCTACCCACCATTGGCCTTCGTATATCCTATAGCCATCACGTTGGTTCTTTACATAATTATTTTTGGCGGATTTATTAAAAGTAAAGCTCCATATATAGGTGCTTTAATCGCTTCTACAATTGTCGCATTCTTTAGTTTAGGAATTATGCTGAATTGGTGGAATGCTGATTTGTACAAATTACTACCTTTTGCTGGAGTGGATTTAGGCTGGGTTGTTCCATCAGCTATTGGATTCTTAATCGGATTAATAATTAGTAAAAATCAAAGCAAATCCTCTGTTTAATTTTTGTATCATACATATTACTTTTCATAACGGTTACTTTATTCTCCTAAAAGTATATAGAGAAAATAACCGTTATGAACAGATTAAACACCTTATCCACAATATGTGGATTACTTACATTGATAATCATAAGCTGCGGACCAACTGCAACATTCGACGATCCCCAACCTATTGACCTGAAAAATGAAAATAGCTTTGATAAAAAGTATTTAGGTACTTATCAATCTTCCGATTCTGCGACAACTTTATTTATAACAGATCAATTAATAACACAATCTTACAGCCATTACATCGAGACATTACTAGACTCTTTAGACACTATATATCAATTGTCAGCTGACACGTTGATAAATAGTAAATCTAAAAGTAGAGAAATTGTACTCCGAACAGATGGTTCCATTATTCAAAAATATCAGAACCTTGATACTCTATTCGAATTTAAAGAAGGTCATGTTTTGAAAAAATACAAAGGACATTATTTTCTCAATAGGCAAGATAAGAATGATAAGAAATGGAGCGTTGGAAAGTTGACTTTAGAAAAAGACATACTCACATTATCCTATATTTCAGGTAAAGAAGATATTGATTTATTGAATGAAATAACTAGAATACCTGAAGATACTTCAAAAAGTATCATAAATTACGATATAAACAAAAAGCAATTCAAAAAATTTCTTAATTCGGATGGATTTAGGAATATTGATACGTTTGTTCGAGTAAAAGACTAATCGAGTAGAAAGATAGGGATTATTTCCCTATCTGTCCTCTCACACCACCTGGCATACGGATCCGTACCAAGGCGGTTTGTTAGAATAACGTCGTTTGATGTGTTGTTATCCAGTAATAGTAGTCTGCAAATCCTTCGTAACCTAGTTTAGTAAAGTATGAGTTTGTTAGCGTTGTTTGAAGGATAGGACTTGTCCCTGTTCGAGTATAGGATTTACGGGTGTTCGCATGTTGATAGGCAAGCCAGCGTTTGGTTCCCAGTTTTATTAAGTTCCGAATTCGATTACCTGCGGTCTTCCATTGTTTCCAAAGCAGAACTCGCAAGCGTCTTCGCACTAGTTTATCTAGTGCTACCATCACCTTCTTATTCGTTGTTATACGAAAGTAATCCACCCAGCCGTGAGTAATTTGCCGTAGTTTAGTCAGTCGCTCATGCATAGAAGTAACTGTATTACGTCGAGTATTTTGACGTAACTTCTCTCGGATTCGTTCGATACTCTTTGCAGAGATACGAATGTGACTTTTGAAGAAACTAAAGCCGAGTAAATTACTTTGGGAAGGCCTGCTTACCTTACTCTTTTCACGGTTCACCTTCAGCTTTAGTGTAGATTCGATGTAGCTGGTGATGTTGCGCATAATACGAGTTGCGGATTTATTGCTCTTCGTGTAGATACTACAGTCATCCGCATAGCGTACAAATCGATGTCCACGGGAGCTGAGTTCCGTATCCAGTTCGTGGAGGATGATGTTTGACAAAAGTGGACTTAAAGGACTGCCCTGTGGTGTGCCCTTGGTTCGCCTTTGTTCAAGACCATGATCCATAATCCCACAACGAAGGTATTTCCCGATCAGGGCTAGGACTCGACGATCCGTAATCTTCTTGCTTAAAAGATGCATCAGTTTGTCGTGGTTCACTTGATCGAAGAATTGCTCCAAATCAAGTTCAACGACCCACGTGTAGCCCAAGTTCAGATAATCTTGCGCTTTACTGACGGCCTGATGAGCATTACGATTCGGACGGAAGCCGTAGCTGTTATCGTGAAAATCACCCTCATACTTTAACCCAAGCCATTGGGAAATGCTTTGCTGAATAACACGGTCGATGACCGTTGGGATACCCAGCATACGCTTGCCGCCACTTGCTTTGGGAATCTCTACTTTCCGAACAGCTTGTGGGCGGTAAGTGCCAGAGAGAATATCCGACCCAAGAGGGTGCCAGTGCGTGTTAAGGTAGTCACGAAGATTATCGATCTGCATACCATCAACTCCGCTAGCACCTCCATTAGAGATGACACGATCAACTGCGTGTTTGACATTTCGGATGTGTAATATCTCTTCCAACATAGTATTACTGAAAAAAAACCTCAGGCATTGTGTCCATTAGTTGCACGACTCAGCTAAGCTCCTCTTGCATTTTACTATCAGTTTCCGACCTACCCTCATGTAAGCAGTTCTCTTAAGTGGTTCGGCTTTTAGCGCTTCGTCATAAACTTCTTGGTTCCTTTGCCATTCTAACATTCAGACCTTCCCCTGTAGAAAATAGAGAAACAG
>Ga0233369_1000315_pt1 | contig 22264 bp, 22 predicted proteins | sample ElkDunMinimDraft_26_FD_191537 | JGI IMG/M metagenome (GOLD analysis project Ga0233369, IMG submission 191537) | Fecal eukaryotic communites from dung pellets of Tule Elk in California, USA - Elk Dung D16 | ecosystem: Host-associated > Mammals > Digestive system > Large intestine > Fecal | place... | reverse complement strand
TGTCACCGGTCGATGTGGCGGCCCGGGCGCGCTACGGCGACTACACCCGCGCCCGCGACGCGATGTTCGCTGCGACCCATACCGGGCGCGCGCCCTGGACGGTGGTGGATTTCAACGACCAGCGCCGCGGCCGGCTGACCCTGCTGCGCAATCTGCTCGACCGGCTGCCCGACACCCGTGTCGACGCGCCCTGCATCGAATTCCCACCGCTTGCGCAGGCGCCACTGCCCGAGCGCTACGACGTGATCACGCCACTGCCGCCCTTCCGCGACTGAGCATCGCACCGCGATTGCCGGGTTGCCCCGACCTCAGCCGGCGATCGCCGGCCCGCCGGCGCCGGCGATCAGGGTCTCCAGACGCTCGGCGGTGACCGGCCCGAGGATCTTCTCGACCACCTGTCCATCCGGGCCGATCAGGTAGGTCATCGGCAGGCCCGGTGGCGTGTCGAAGTCGGCCGGGGGATCGAAGGTGTCGATGATCGCGATCGGATAGACCACCGGATGCTTCTGCAGGAAGGCGCGCATGTCGTCGGGCTCGATCTCTTCGTAGGCCAGGCCCACCACCTGCACATGCTCGCGCATCGCATCCAGCGCGGAGAGCTCGGGCATCTCCTTCAGGCACGGTGCGCACCAGGTCGCCCAGAAGTTCACCACGACCCACTGGCCGCGATGCGCAGCCAGATCGAAGGTGCCGCCGTCGAGCGTTTCCACGCTCAAGGCCGGATGCGTCTTCGCAACATCCGGCGCCGCCGGCTTCGCAGCCGGAGCCGACGCGGGTGCATCGGGCGCCGCTGGCGTGTCCGCATCGGGCTTGCAGGCGGCAAGCAGCAGGGCAAGGGCGATACAGGGCGCGAGGCGCTTCATGCTGATGTCTCCGTCGAATCGTAGAGGCTGGCGACGCGGCGCTTGAGCAGGTCGCGCAGCGGAATGCGCAGATCGTCGAGTGCGCCCGCCGCGGCGACGCCGAGTGCGTCGTCGCGGCACGGCAGGCGCGCCTCGGCAATGGGAATACGCAGGTCACAGGCTTCGTAGAGCTCGCCCATGGTCAGGGTGTCGAGATCGCGCGCAAGCAGCCACTCGCCCGATTCGGCCCGGCGCACCAGGGCGATTTCCTCGAGCTGCGCGAGCATCTGCTGCACCAGGGCATCGGTCAGCATCGGCTCGCACGCCTGGATGTCGTCGATGTGCAGGCCCCGCCCCTCGCTGCGCGCCTGGGCAAATCGGCCGAGCATGCGAAGCAGGCCGTAGAACTCGAAACCGCGCGGCAGCCGCATGTGCGCGGGCTGGTAGCGGAACGCCGAGATCGACGAGGCGAACGATGCGCCGAGCAGGATCGCCACCCAGCTCAGATACACCCACAGCAGGAAGATCGGCAGGAAGGCGATCTGCCCGTAGATGCGCGCGTAGGCGTCGAAACTGCCCAGGTACAGGCCGATCCCCCACTTGATGATCTCCGACAGCACGACCGCCAGTGCGGCGCCAGCCAGCGCGTGTCGCCATTGCACGGTCCGGTGTGGCACCACGCGGAAGATCGTCGTGATCGCGGCAAGCTCGATCAGCATCGGCGCCGCCCACAGCATCACGCCGCGCAGCAGCCGCCCCGAATCGGTGTTGAAGATCTCCAACGCGAAGAACCGCGCCGAGACCGCCAGGCTGGCCGTGGCGAGCAACGCGCCGAGCGTGAGCACGGTCCAGTAGACGAGAAAGCGGGCGAAGGTGGGCCGCGCGGACTTGACCCGCCAGATCCGGTTGAACGTGGTCTCGACGCTGAGCAGGGTCACCAGCACGGAGATCACCAGCGCGATCACGCCGATCGTCGTCAGCTGGCCGGTATTGCTCAGCAGCTGCATCAGTACCGACTCCACCGCGCGGGCCGAGTCGGGCACGAAGTTGGAGAAGATGTAGTCGCTGAGCTGGTCGCGCCATTGCCCGAATGCGGGAAACACCGACAGCACGCCGAAGACCACCATCGAAAGCGGCACCAGCGCGAACACCGTGGTGAACGCCAGCGCGCCGGCCGCCTCGAACAGCCGGTCGTCGAGGAAGCGCCGCCACAGGAAGCGCGCGAAGCTCAGCGCGCGCGCGCGGTCGGCCATCCGTTCGGTCCAGCGATTGAAGGTGGCGAGTGGCTCCATCGTGAGCGCAGCGTAGCAAAGCGGTTTGCGCAGGGATGCATCCAGGATGGCGGGCGCGCCGCCCCTGTCGTTGCCCCCCATGGCCAGAAGCCACGGTCCTGGGAACGTCGGGGGATTGCGGGTGCCGGCACGCGGACCGAGTTGCGACCTGTTGCGCCGCCGGGAAACTGCCCGACGGGTTCCCACTCCTTCAGCATGGGCGGCCCACCTCGCCCACGCCATGCGGAGTGGGCGAGAATGCCGGATGCGTGATTCCGATGGCGCTGCGGATACCGCAGACGAAACCCGCGCGGTGTCCACGCACGCAGCCCACCCATCCACACAGAGGCTCTCCATGCCCGACATCCTCGTCCTCTACTACAGCCGCAACGGCTCGGTCGCCCGGCTCGCCCGCCAGATCGCCCGCGGCATCGGCGAGGTCGACGGCATGCAGGCCCGGCTGCGGACCGTGCCGCCGGTCGCCGCGGTCACCCGTCAGGCGGCGCCGCCGGTGCCCGACGACGGTGCGCCCTACGTGGACCGTGCGGACCTCGCCGAATGCGCGGGACTGCTGCTCGGCAGTCCGACCCGCTTCGGCAACATGGCCGCGCCGCTCAAGCATTTCCTCGACGAACTCGGAGCGGAGTGGGCCAGCGGCACCCTGGTCGGCAAGCCGGCGGCGGTGTTCACCTCGACCGCGACCCAGCACGGCGGCCAGGAAGCGACCCTGCTGACGATGCTGGTGCCGCTGTTGCACCACGGTTGCGTCATCGCCGGCATCCCGTACACCGAACCGGCCTTGACGACGACACGTGGCGGCGGCACGCCGTATGGCGCGAGCCACGTCGCCGGCCAGCAGGACGATCCGCAGCCGACCGACGACGAGGCGACACTGGCGCGGGCACTCGGCCGTCGGATCGCCACGCTTGCCGCGAAGCTCGCCGCGTGAGCGCCCAGGGGGCGCGGCCGGACTCCGCGCGCATCGTACTGGCGTGCTCGCTCGCGCTGATCGCGGTCCTCTACCTGCTCTGGCACCGCGATGATCCGCACTTCGGTGCCGCGCTGATCGTGTTCGTGCTGCCCCCGCTGGTGCTGCTCGCCGGGGTGCTGCGCGGGCTGCGTGCTGCGCCGTTGTGGTCGGGCATCGCCGCGCTGTTCTGGTTTTCGCACGGGGTGATGTACGCCTGGTCACACCCCGAGCTCGGCGTCCGCCCGTGGGCGGGCATTGCGCTGTCGCTGGCGGTCGTGTTCTCCGCCAGCCTGCCCGGCTTGCGCGCGCGCTTCGCGCGCAGGCCCGCGTCGGCGGACTGAGCACGCCGCAACGACCGCGGCCGGTATCATGGCGAACCATGCCGACCCGCAGGACCGCAACACGATGGACGAGCTGCTGATCGTCACCACCGGTGGCACGATCGACAAGATCTACTTCGACGACAAGTCGGACTTCCAGGTCGGCGACCCGCAGATCGGCCGCATGCTCGAGGAGCTCGGGGTCGCGTTCCGCTACCGCGTGATTCCGATCATCCGCAAGGATTCGCTGCACATCACCGACGAGGATCGCGAGCTGATCCGCGCGACGATCGCCGCGCAGCCGGCCAGGCACGTGCTCCTGACCCATGGCACCGATTCGATGGTGGAGACGGCGAAGGTCCTGGCCACGATTCCCGACAAGACCATCGTGCTGACCGGCGCGCTGAGCCCGGCGCGGTTCCGCGGTTCCGACGCGGAATTCAATATCGGAACCGCCGTCGGCGCCGTGCAGTCCAAGCCGCCGGGGGTCTATGTCGCGATGAACGGCCGCATCTGGGATCCGCTCAAGGTCCGCAAGAACGTCGAGGCCAACCGGTTCGAACCGCTGGGCTGAGGCTCAGTCGCTCGCGGGGCGCTTGGTCGGCATCACCGGCCCCGGGCCGAGCATCATGCGACGGTCCGGTTCGGCGTATTCGACGTCGGGTTCGGCCTCCAGCGCCTGCAGCAGGCGCTGCGCCTGCGCGGCGTCGAGTTCGGGGTCGACCGAAACCACGTCGGCCCCGACCGCCAGCCGCCGCAGCCAGGTCACCCTGGCGGGCATGCCCTTCGCATCCACCAGGCCCGCGGCGCGCGCGGTCTGCGCGATGCGGTCGGCGACCAGGCCAGGGTCCCGCTCCGGCGCGGTGCCCGGCGCGTACCGGACGATGAAGCGCTGCTGCATCGGTTCGATCTCGGTATTGGCATCGCTCTGCGGATCGCCCCCCATGGCGCAGGCCGACAACAGCAGGACTGGCAAAAAGAACGCGGCGCCGAAGCGCCGCGCGGAATTACGGGGAACCTGCAACATGACGGTCACCGCCGGGAATGCGTGGGGCGCGGGACCATGATGATGCCCTCACCCCGGGCGTGCCCGGGGTGAACGCCGCTTGCATCACCAGGTGGCGGTCAACGTCGCACCGCTGAAGGTGGAGTAGGCATTGACCAGCACGTGGTAGGTGCCTGCCTGCGGATTGGCGACCGTGCAGGTTTCGTTGTTGCCGCTCAGGAACGGGCGACAGTCGTAGACGGTGGTGGTCGGCTGCGCGCCATAACGCAGGTAGAGATCGGCATCCCCCGTCCCGCCGGTCATCGCGACCCGCAGGCTGGCGGTACCGGCCGGCACCTGGATGGTCCAGAACTGCTGGGTGCCCGCCGCGCCGGCCAGACCGGTCACCGGCACACCATTGCGCAGGCTCCCTTCTCCGCCGCCTTCGCTGGGCAGGTTGTGGCGCGCCTGCACGGTGACGTTGGCGAACGCCGACTGCCCGACGACCTTGATGTAGTAGATCCCGGCTTCGACGTCGGCGATCCGCACCACTTCGTTGTTGCCCGGGCGCTGGGAAATGAAGTCGTAGGCATCGGCCTGCGGTTCCACATCGCGGCTCACGTACAGCGTCACGTTGCCGCTGCCACCGGACGTGGTGATCGACAGCGGCCCGCTGACGTTCTCCGGCACTTCGATGCTGTAGAGCACTTCGGTCCCGGCCGCGCCCGACTGCCCCGAAAGCGGCGTGCGATTGGTCAGTTCGATGGCATCGGGCGAAAGGTCGCCCACTTCCACCTGTTGGGTGCGGGTGTGGGTGTTGCCGTCGTCGTCGGTGACCGTCAGCGAGACCGAGTACACCCCGGCCTCGGCGTAGGTCTTCACCGGGTTGGCCTCGCTCGACGTGGTGCCATCACCGAACGCCCATGCGCGGGAGACGATTTCGCCGTCGTCGCTGGAGGTATCGGTGAAACTGACCGTCAGGGTGTCGTTGTCGACGGTGAAGTCGAAACCGGCGACCGGATCACCCGGCTCGGTCCCGCCATCGGCGCCGATGGTGTCGACGAACTCCGCGCCGGTGCCGGCCGCGTCGAGCCAGTCACTCAGCCGGGTGGCCGCGGTGCCGCCGCCACTCCACGAGGTGAACAGACGGCCGTACCAGTCGACGTGGTCGTCACCGGTGGTCGAACACGAGGCATACCCGCCGTGCAGCTGGCCGATCACCCGCCCTTCCGGGCTGTAGATCGGCGACCCCGACGAACCACCCTCGGTGGTGCCGCGCTGGTTCCACTGCACCCACAGGTGGGTGGTGCCGCTGCCGCCCAGATAACCCTCGACACGCAGGGGATTGTCGGAATGGGTGATGCGCTTCTCGGCAACGCGCGGGTGGTGGATGCCGGTCGCGCCCGCGGGGGCGAGATCGCGGCGGTCCCAGCCCGACCAACTCAGATTGAATGCGGGATCCGCGGCGTCGTCGAGCTCGAGCAGGGTGAAGTCGGACGCGGCGTAGGTCGCACGGACCACCGCGCCGGTCTGGTTCTGGGCCAGGCTGCCGTCACCGTTGGCGCCGCTCTCGGCGCTGCCGGGCGTGCGGCAGGTGGAGTTCTGGTAGTTCCAGTAGACGACGATGCTGGCCGCGGCGTCGGCCGTGCCCATGCCGCAGTGGTTGGCGGTCAGGAAGTACATCTTCTGGTCGCCGGCGGTGTTGTTGACCAGGGAGCCGCTGCAATAGAACGTGCCGAATCGGGAGTACGCGCCGACGGACGGAATCTCGTCGCGGAACTCGTCGCCATCGGGGCACACCACGTCGACATTGCAACTGCCCGACACCCCCTTGGTCTGTGCCAGCGCGCCTTCGCGGGCCAGTCGCCCGAAGCCGACATAGTCGTGGTTCACGCTGGTCAGTCGCAGCTTCAGTGCGGAGGCCTGCGACTTCGGCACGACCACTTCGATCAGCGCGTTGTCGCCCGGCACGATCGGCGTCCACAGGCTGCCGGAGGGCTTGTTGTCGGCGGCGGTGAACGTGTGGATGGCCTCGGGATTGGCGTTGCGGTCGAGGCCCTCGGGATAGACCAGCAGGCGCGCGCCTTCGGGCAGATGGAACTCGGAGAAACCGAAGTTCAACGACAGCGCGTCCTTCGACTCCACGCGCAGCCGCCAGACCAGGTTGCCGCCGGCGATCTCGTCCCAGTCGCCGGCGTTGTTCGGCGTGAGGTCCACGGCGTGCGGCGTGGCGAAGCGGATCGGCCGGATGCCGAGCGCACGATCCTGCCTGGCGTCTTCAGCGCGCAGGCGTGCGATGTCGACCGCCGGCATGCGCTTGAGCTCGACGGTGTGTTCGGCCGGAAGCCGGTGGTCGAAGGCGGCCGGGCGCGCGTCCCGCCCTGCAGCTGCGGCAGCACCGACCGACAGCGTGCCGGCGGTGATGCATGCGATGAGTGTCTTCATCCTGTTGTCTACCCCTCGTTGGTGACCCGCATGGAACGGCGCACGCCGCAGCGGCCTGCCCCGCCGGCGCCAGGCTCCCGCGACGCGGTGCCTGGTGCCTGCCTGATTCCCTGGAGCGCCGCGTCAGTTGTGGCTGGCGCGCAACGTGACCCCGGAGAACGACGTGTAGCCGCGGACCAGCACGTGCCAGGTGCCGGCTTGCGGTGTGGCGAACGAACAGCTCTCGGCGTTGCCGGACCGGTACGGGCGGCAGTCATAGGCCGAGGTCGTCGGGGCACTGCCGCGGCGCACGTAGAGATCGGCATCGCCGCTGCCGCCGGAGATCGCGATGACCAGATTGCGCGCGCCAGCGGGCACCGTGAACGTCCAGCGCTGGGCGCTGCCCGCGGCGCCCGATACGCCTGTGACCGGCACGCCGTTCTGCAGCCCGCCATCGCCGGGATCGGGCTCTGGATCCGGCGTCGGGCCGGTGCCGCCCGTGGCCGCCGCGACTGCGGCGGCGGCGTCGACGATGCCGGCGCCGATCGGCTGCGAGGGTGTAGACGGGAACGCGCGCGCGGTGCTCGTCAGCAAGGTCTTGATCTGGGCCGGCGTCCGCGCCGGATTCGACACCGACTGGATCAGTGCGACCACGCCAGCCACGTGCGGCGCCGCCATCGACGTGCCGTCGTAGGACGCGTAGCTCTCGCTGCCTGGCGTGGTCCGGCCGCTGTTGAGCGTGGAGACGATGCCCGAGCCCGGCGCCGAGATCGTGATGCCGGCGCCGTAGTTGGAGAAGCTCGACCGAGCTCCGGTGCTGGTATTGGAGGCCACCGCGATCACGTTGCTGCAGTTGGCGGGGGAGAATCCGGAGACGTTGGCGTTGCTGTTGCCCGCCGCGATCACCAGCGTCGTCCCCCGGCCGACCGCGCCATTGATCGCACTCTGCATCGCATTGCCGCAGGCACCGCTGCCGCCGAGACTGAGATTGATGACCTCGGCTGGATTCTGGTTGGCGGGTACGCCGGTGACGCTGCCGCCCGAGGCCCACACCACCGCATCGGCGATATCGGAGTCGTAACCGCCGCCCCGGCCGAGCACGCGGACCGGGACCACCCTGGCTTCGGGCGCCGTACCAGCGACCCCGACGCCGTTGTTGCTCACTGCCGCCACCGTGCCGGCGACGTGGGTGCCGTGCCAGCTGGAGCTGCGGCCGCCGTAGAAATCGCCCGGATCGCTGGGGTCGGCATCGCGCCCGCCGCCATCGCCCGCCACCGTGGCATCGATGATGAAGTCGTAGCCCGCCAGGATGTTGGCATTGAGGTCGCTGTGGCTGGCGATTCCGGTATCGAGCACTGCGACCACGGCGCCGGCGCCTCGGGTGACGTCCCAGGCCTGGGTGGCGCGGATGCCCCCCGGCCCGGTCCCGAAGCCGTACTGGCTGCTGAAGCGCGGATCGTTCGGCGTCCAGAACGCCTGGTTGAGCTTGTCGACCTCGACGTACTCCACATCGGGATCTGCGGCGATCTGCCGCATCAGCGACTCGGCATCGGCGCGATCGAGCTTGCGGCTGGTGCGTACGACGTCCGCGCCCTGGGTCATGCGACGCAGGTGCTCCACCCGCAGCTGTTTGCCGGCGCCGACCGCGATACGCGCAGCCGGCGCGCGAAGCGCGTTGGCGACCGTCGCGGGGCTGGTCTGCGCCGCCGAGCCGTCACGGTATTTGACGATGAACCGGTCATGGGCCTCGGCCGACTGCAGGCCACCGAGATTGAGCCGGTCAGTGGCCTGGGAGGCCGGGGCGAGCGCGGCGAGCGCGAGTGCGGTGGCCACGACGAGCAGACGAGGGCGCGGCGCGTGATGCGGAAGATTCGGCATCTGACTATCCCCAACGGAAGGGTGGGCCGCACGGGCGGCATCTCCGGAGCGGCGCCGAGATGTCGGCAACACTGACTCCGTCGCGATGCGGACATGACAAAACTGACCGCAAACTGACGCTACGCGACAGCAAGGCTCCGGAGCAACGCAAAAATCGGCCTGGCGCCCGCACAAAACGCGCACCACGTCACATATCGACGATTCACGTCAGATTTAGTTGCGGAACGCCCGCTGAATGGAGGGCCGGAAATCGGCCTCAGAGCATCCCGGTCTCGAGGCGCGCGGCCTCGGACATCATCGTCCGGTTCCACGGCGGGTCGAACACCAGCTCGACATCGGCCTCTTCGACGGTCGGGATCAGTTCGAGCTTGCTGCGGACGTCGTCGACCAGGATGTCGCCCATGCCGCAGCCCGGCGCGGTCAGCGTCATCTTGACTTCGATCCTGCGCTGGCCATCCGTGGTGGGCTGCACGTCGGCCTCGTAGACCAGGCCCAGATCGACGACGTTGATCGGAATCTCGGGATCGAAGCAGGTCCGCAACTGCTCCCAGACCATCCGCTCGACCGCGGCGTCGTCGGCATCGTCCGGCAGTTCCAGCGGAACCGGCGGCTCCTTGCCGATCGCATCGGCATCACGGCCGGAAATGCGGAACAGGTTGCCTTCCACGAACAGCGTGTAGCTGCCGCCCAGGGCCTGGGTGATGTAGCCGGCGCTGCCGGCGGGCAGAGTCACGTGTTCGCCTGCCGGCACGAGGACGGCGGCGCAATCGCGCTCGAAACGGACGGGTTCGCTGCTACGGGAATACATGGCCTGGAAGATTGTGGCGGACGACGGCCACGCAAGTGCTGTCATTGTATCGTCGCCCGCCGGTATGCTGGCCGCCCCGTTTCGCCCTGCAGCCCGCCATGTCGTCGAGGCAACACTCCGCCCGCGCCCGGCGCTGGCCCCTGGCCGTCGGCCTGCTCCTGCTCGGCAGCGCCGGCATCGCCGCTGCGTGGATCCTGCTGGCCGATGCAAGCGGTGCCCAGTCGAGCTGGATGGCGGTGATCGCCGCGCTCGATGCCGCGTGGCTGCTCCGGTTGGCGCGCGCGCGTCCGGGCGTGGTCCGTGCACTCGCCGGCTGCGCGGCGACCCTGCTGGCGATCGTCATCGCCAACTGGGGCATCGTCGCCTCGCAGCTCGCCCGGCCGATGGGCATGATGCCGTGGGAATCAGCGCTCAAGCTCGGCACCCACCACGCCTGCACGCTGGCGTCGCTGGCGAACACGCCGGCCGACCTCGCCTGGCTCGGCTCCGGACTGCTGATCGCGCTGGTGCTCTCGCGCTGAGAGCTCAGTGCCCGCCGCCAAGCGCCTTGAGTTCGGCGACCAGGGCGCCTGCCGCCTCTGCACCGTCGCCGTAGAGCATGCGGGCGTTGTCCGCATAGAACAGCGCGTTCTCGATGCCGGCAAAGCCCGTGCCCTTGCCACGCTTGATCACCACGACGTTCTTCGCCCGCACCACGTCGAGAATCGGCATGCCGTAGATGGGGGAGGCGGGATCGGTCCTGGCGGAGGGATTGACCACGTCGTTCGCGCCGATGACCAGCGCCACGTCGGTGTTGGGGAATTCCGGATTGATGTCGTCCATGTCGACGATCAGGTCGTATGGCACCCCGGCCTCGGCCAGCAGCACGTTCATGTGGCCGGGCATCCGCCCTGCGACCGGATGGATCGCGAACCGCACCTTGACCCCGCGTTCGATCAGGCGTTGCGCCAGTTCCCAGATCTTGTGCTGGGCCTGGGCCACGGCCATGCCATAGCCGGGCACGATGACCACGCGTTCGGCATAGGCCATCAATGCCGCGGCATCCGCGGCCTCGACCGGCTTCTGGCTGCCCTCGATCGCGGCGCCCGAGCCCCCCGCGCTGAAGCTCGAGAACAGAACACTGCCGATCGAGCGGTTCATCGCCCTGGCCATCAGGCGGGTCAGCAGCATGCCGGCCGCGCCCACCATGGTGCCGGCGATGATCAGTGCCTCGTTTCCGAGCACGTAACCTTCGAACGCGACGGCCAGGCCGGTCAGCGCGTTGTAGAGCGAGATCACGACCGGCATGTCGGCGCCGCCGATGGGCAGCGTCATCAGCACGCCGAGCAGCAGCGCCAGCGCGAAGAACACGATGATGGCCGGCATACCCAGCGTGTGCGCGGCCAGTCCCCCGGCCAGCAGCGCGACCGCGAATACGGCCAGGTTGAAGAGCTGCTGTCCGCGGAACATGTAGCGCCTGTCCATGCGCCCGTCGAGCTTGGCCCAGGCGATCACCGAGCCCGACAACGCGATCGCGCCGATCAATGCCCCCAGCATCGCCAGCACCAGCGACAGCCGCCCTGGCGCGATGCCGGCAGCAGACCAGCGCAACAGCTCGACCGCGCCGATCGCCGCCGCCGCGCCGCCGCCCAGGCCGTTGTAGAGCGCGACCATCTGCGGCATGTCGGTGATCGCGACCTTCCGGCCCGACATCCAGGCGAACCCGCCTCCCAGCGCGATCGCAAGCAGCATCAGGCCGATGTTCCCGAGCCCGGGCACGAAGAACGTGGCGACGGTCGCCAGCACCATGCCCACGCCCGCCCATTGGATGCCAGACCGCGCCGAGCGCGGCGACGCCATGCGCTGCATGCCGAGCAGGAACAGCGTGGCGGCGACGAAGTAGCTGGCGGCGACCAGTCCGGTGCGCAGGTCCAGGCCGCTCATTGCGTTGCCTCCACCGCAGCCGACACCGGGGCGCGATCCAGGCGATGGTGTTCGCGCATCTCGATCGCGGTCTTGAGCAGCCCCACCATGCCCAGACCGAAGGCGAGCAGACCGAAGGCGAGCTGGTTCACCAGGGTGCCGGCGGCGGCATGGGCACCGAGCAGGCCGAGCACCATCGCCCCCAGCGCATAGAAGGCGATCAGCACCAGCATCCAGCGGCCCTTGCGCGGGTCGCGCCAGATCCGGAGGGAGAGCGCGTTCTGGGTACGGGCCGGATCCTGCAGCGAGGACAGGCCGATTCCGATGCCGGCGTAGAGCAGCATGTGGTTCCAGCCCTCGAAGGCCTGCGTCCAGCCGGTAGGGGCGACCGAACCCGCCGCGATTCCCGCGACGACGGCGTACCCCAACGCCACCAGCAGCGCCGGGTATTGCAGGTAGCTGATCCACTGGAACACGTCGCGGGCCGAGCGCTTTCGGCGCACACGCAGGCCGCTCACGGCTTGTCGCCCGGTCTGGCGCTCGGCTTGAACATCTCCAGCATCCGCTCGGTCACGACGTAACCGCCGGCGGCGTTGCCCGCGCCCATCAGCACCGCGATGAAGCCGATGATCTTCTCGAGCGTCGTGTCCGCGTGCCCGAGCACCAGCATTGCGCCGATCAGCACGATGCCGTGAATGAAATTGGAGCCCGACATCAGCGGGGTATGCAGGATCGTCGGCACCCGCGAAATGATCACGTGGCCGGCGATGGCCGCCAGCATGAAGATGTACAGCGCCACGACACCATCGATCATCGCGATTCCCCGGGGCCCTTGCCCGCATCATAACCACCGGTGAACGCGGCGCCACCCGGGCGTCGCCCACCGCGGGCCAGGTCAACCCCGGGGCCCGCGACGCGTTGATCCCACATACCTCCCGCCACTGGCGACGACGCGACGATGGATGGCAGCCATTTCCCTGACCGGGCAGCGCACACCGTGCACGGTAGGCTTGCAGCCGTGACCGACGCCCCCGTCGCGGCCGATGCCGCCAGCCCAGCCCTGCCATCCACGCTCGCGGAGTTTCTCGCAAGCGTGGAGCGGCGCGCCTTCCGATTCGCCGAGCTCGGCCTGCGCAACCGCGACGACGCCCTCGACGCGGTCCAGGACGCGATGACCAAGATGCTCGGCTATGCCGATCGCCCGGCGAGCGAATGGACGCCGCTGTTCTGGACCGTGCTGCGCAGCCGGATCATCGACGTGCAGCGACGCCGGACGTTCCGCCTGACCTGGCTCAGTGACGCGCGGATGCCCGAGGGCGAGGAGATCGACTGGGCCGATACCGGGCCCGATCCCGAGCGCACCCAGGAGGGACGCGAGGCGTGGACACAGCTGGCGCAGGCCCTGCGGCAGTTGCCGCGCCGCCAGCGCGAGGCGTTCACGCTGCGCGTCCTCGAAGAATTCGATGTCGAGACCACCGCCCGCATCATGGGATGCAGCGCTGGCTCGGTGAAGACCCATCTGTTCCGCGCCCGCGAGGCGTTGCAGACGCAACTGGAGGAGTTCCGATGAACCGGCAGCAAGATCCGCTCGACGATGCCGCCCTGCGTGCGCTTTATCGCCGGTCCCAGGGCACGATCAGCCCGCAGACGACTGCGCGCCTGCACCGCGCGCGGCATGCGGCCCTGCAGGCGGCCGATACACCGCGCTTCGGTTGGCGTTTGCCCCTGGCCGCCGGCTTCGCCGCCGTGTTCGCGCTTGCGATCGGTCTGCGCCTGGCACTGCCGGGCGATACGCCGGGCGGATCAGCCCCGGCCCCCGCGCCTGCGCTCGCGGCGGCCACACCGGCGGGGCCGCTCGATGACGAACTCGGCGACGCCCTGGCCGGGCTTGAGGAGTCGCCCGACTTCTACCGCTGGCTGGCCGACAACGAAACCACCCTGCTTGCCCTGGAATGACCATGTCCGCTTCCCGACTCCGCCTGATCGCCGTGACACTCCCCCTGCTGCTGTGGGGCCACGCCGCAATCGCCCAGTCCGCGCCGCCCGCGGCGTGGGACCAGCTCACGCCCGCACAACGCGACCTGCTGATCGCCCCCGTGCGCGAGCGCTGGAACAGCGCCGACGCGTCGACGCGCGAGCGCATGCTCGAAAATGCCCGGCGCTGGCAGGCGATGACTCCCGCCGAGCGCGCGCAGGCGCGCCACGGCATGCACAGCTGGAAGCACCTGCCGCCCGAACAGCGCGAGGAAGTGCGCGCGCTCTACAACAAGCTGCGTTCCCTGCCCGAGGCGGACCGCCAGGCACTGCGCGAGCGCTGGAAGGAGATGTCGCCCGAACAGCGTCGTCGCTGGGCGGCGGAGAATCCCGCGCCCTCGCGCGACAGTGGCCGCGAGCGCTGAACGAAGCACGCACGCGCCCGCGCTTGCGGCGGTGGACGCGCCGCCTTGCGCAGGCGCATCGCGTTCCGCCGGACTCGCTGCACCACCTCGGCCGGCTCAGCTCTCGGGGGTCCCGGGCGGGGGTGCCGGCCAGACCGTCTTCGCCAGCAGTTCGTCACTCCAATCCGGCGCCAGCCCGTCCTCGCCCAGCAGCAACCGGGCGAAATTGAACACGTTGCGGGCGAACATCTCGCTGGCCTGGGTCGCACCCATCGATGGCAGATCCAGTGGCCCGGCAATGGTCACACCATCGACGGCGATCGTTTCGCCGGGCCGGGTCGCTTCGCAGTTGCCACCGCTGTCTGCCGCCAGGTCGACGACCACGCTCCCGGGGGGCATGCCGGCCACCATCGCGGACGTGACGATCTTCGGTGCCGGCCGCCCGGGGACCGCGGCGGTGCACACGAGCACGTCGATGCTCCGGAGGTGTTCCCCAAGGCGCCGCTGCTGCTCGGCACGCTCGGCATCGGTCAGCGCGCGGGCGTAGCCGCCTTCTCCGGCGGCGCTGACGCCCAGGTCGAGAAAGCGTCCACCCAGCGACTCGATCTGCTCGCGCGTCTCGGGCCGCACGTCGAAGCCTTCGACCTGCGCGCCCAGGCGCTTGGCGGTCGCGATCGCCTGCAGGCCGGCCACGCCGGCGCCGATCACGAGCACCCTGGCCGGCCGGATGGTGCCGGCCGCGGTGGTCAGCATGGGAAAGAAGCGCGGCGCGAGCTGGGCGCCGATCAGCATCGCCTTGTAGCCCGCCATGCCGGCCTGCGAACTGAGGACGTCCATCGACTGCGCGCGGGTCGTGCGCGGCAGGCGCTCGAGCGGAAACGCAAGCAGGCGCCGCTCGGCGATGACCTGTCCGCGCGCCGCATCGGCCTCGGGCTGGAGCACTCCGACCAGCGCCGCGCCCGGCTGGACCCATTGCAGGCGCCCGGCGTCCGGCGGCCGCACGCACAGCACCAGCGCGGCGTCGGACAATGCAGCGCGGGCATCCGCGACGATCAGGGCACCGGCGTCGGCATAGTCGGGGTCGGAAAAATGCGCCCCTGCGCCGAGGCCGGTTTCCACCTGCACGGCAGCGCCCGCTGCCACGAACTTCCTGCAGGTTTCGGGCGTCAGCGCAACGCGCGCTTCCCCCGCTGCGGTTTCACGCGCCACGCCGATCGTCACCGCCATCGATCCCGCCCTCGCCTGGAGTCGGAGCCATCCTAGGACATGTGCCGGACCGCGGCTCGCCAATGGTGCTGTGACGCGCTCAGGCCCCGCTGGCCTGCGCGGCGAGGGTGGCCAGGGCGCCGGCGACCGCGCCACCGCTCGGCCGCGGCCGCAATTGGCCGGCTTCGACCATCTGCCGCAGCGCGGACGGCATCAGCAGGAATTCGCGCGCGCCGGTGGTGTTCACCAGCAGGCAGGCGCCGCTGAGCGAACTGCGCCAGGCCAGGCGCAAGGTGCGCGACGCGCCGAGCGCATCGGTCCTCACGAAGCGCTGACCTTCGGCGAAAGTGGTGTCGGCGAGGCCGGCTACCGGGTCGGCATCGTCGGGCAGCAAAGGCGCATCGTCCCCGGCCGGCGGAGTGGGCACATGCGTCTGCCGTGCCGTCGGGCTCGCGTGTTCGGCCACCAGGCCAGCAAGCCGCGTCTCGGCCGCACCGGCATCCGCGCCATGCTGCGCGCAGCATTCGCGCAGGGCCGGCAGCATGCCGAGCAGGCGATCTGCCACCGCGCTGCCGCCATCCCTGGCGGCAAGACCGTCGGATTCGATGAGCGCGTCACCGAGCGAAAGCACCTCTCGGTAGCGATCGGAGTCCGCCCCGTCGCGCAACCAGGCCTGGGCCAGTGCCTGTCGCCATTCGACGTCAAGAAAGCCCGCCACCGACGGCAGCAGGAGGCGGCCATGCAGTCGACGTTCGAGTTCCAGCCGGGCCTGCCGGCGGGCCGCGTCCAGGCGCTCGCGGCCGCGTAGCGCCTGCCAGGTGCGCCGCTCCACCGCTTCGGCGCGGCGCCGGCTGGCCGCGAGGGCTGCATCGATCTGCGCGAGTTGCGCCGCGAATACGCGCCCGTCGCCCTGGGGACCATCGAGCACTGCATCCGCAACCCGGTCGGCCAGCGCCTGCAGCTCGGCCGATTGCGGATCGCCCGGATCGCCGCTGTCCCACAGATCGGCCAGCTGCGACAGCAGCTGCATCGCCGGTGGGGAAGACGCTTCGAACAGGTGCGGATCGTCGAGCGCCAGCTGCAGCCAGGGCACGGCCAGCAGCGCGAGTCGTTCGCGCGCGGCGGGCTCGAACTGGTGCCGGGCCGCGAGCAGGTCGAACAGCGCGCCGACCAGGGTCAGCGCGTCGTCCTGCTCGCCATCGAATGCGACCTCGTTGCGGTCGGTGCCCAGGCGCGCGGCGACGATGTACAGGCCTTCGCGCAGGCGCGCCGCGTGCGAGGGCCCGGGCGGCAAGGCGCGGTCGGCCTGCAGCAGCGCGAGCATCGACATGAATTCCTCGCGACGAAACGTGCGAACGGCGGCGTCGATCTCGGCCCGGCGCGCATCGCGTTGGCGCCGGGCATGCCGCCGCAGCAGATTGCCGCGCGGCGCGTCCGCCTGGGGAGTCGACGCGGCGCCTGCGGCGAACTGGGCGACCGCATTGCCCTGCTCCCACAGCCGGGTCTTGCCGGCAGCCACCGCGCCCACCGGGGCGCCAAGCCCGGCAATCAAAGCCGCCTGGTCACCGTCACCGGCCAGTGCGCAGCCCGCATCGCCCAGGCGGGTGTTGCACCAGGCATAGAGCGCCGCGAGATCGCGCTCGAGCAAAGCTTCGTGCCGCCGCAACAGAGCGGCGCGCAGTCGTCGTCCACAATCGCCGGCCTCGAAGGCGTGCAGGAACGTGTCGATCAGGAACCGCGCCGCGAGCGGATTGCTCGGTCGGGTGCGGTACTGGAGCCGGGCCGCCAGGGTGTACAGGCGACGGTCGATGACATCGCGCGTGCTTTCGAAGCGCCGGTCGAGCGCCTCGGCCACGGGCTGGCCGATCAGCTGCGCCTGCAGCTCGTCATCCGACAACAGCGAATACCCGCTGCGCTGTTGCGCCACGGGGGGCTCGGGCCAGACTGCGAACACATCGGCAAGCGCCTTCTGCCAACGGTGCTCGTGGCGGATCAGTTCCGCCGACAGCACGGTGAGGCCGGTCAGGTCTTCCGCCAGCGCCTCGCGCGTCCGCGGCGTGGTCGCAGGATCATCGAGCTCGCGCTGCAGCCGGTCCCGCTCGACGCGCACACCCTCGCCGAGCAACGGCAGAAGTCGCGCGGCCGCTTCGCGGCGCAGGCTGTCCATGAGCTGGGCAGGTGTTTCCACCCGCATGCCATCGCCCGGTCCTTGTGCTGTCGACACGGGCATTGCGCCCACTCCATCCCTGTGTACCGCGGGGACAATAACGTAAGCACTTTGCGCGCGTCTTAACGCGCGCAGTCGGAAATCAGGCCGTCGCGACCTCGCCAGGTGCATCGTTGGCTGCGTTGAGCTGCTGCCACACGTGCTTCATCGCCTCGTCGAACGGCGCATCCACCGCGCGCACCACGGCCCGTCCGGCACCGACCAGTGCCGCCAGCTCCTCAGGCGAGACCACCATGCGCCGCACGCCGCGCCGGTTCACGATCAACAGCCGCTGGGTGATCGGGCTGATCCAGGCGACACGCGCGGCCGATTCGCGGCCGTTGTCGTCGACCAGGCGCAACCACTGCCCCACGCGCAGCTGACGCATCCGCGCAGCGATGGTCGGATCGAACGAGAGCCCGTCGTGACCGCCGGCCAGACGCAGCGCGGGATCGGGCGCGTCGTCGTCGATGTCGGCGGCCTGGGGCACATGGACGCTGCGGGGCGTGTCCGGCATTGCCAACGCGGCGATGAGCCGCGCCACCGCGTCGCGGGCAGCGGCGGCGTCCAGGCCGCAGCTCGAATAGCATTCCGCCAGCGGTTCCTGCAGCGCCAGCAGCTCGTCGGCGACAGCGCTGCCGAGCGCGTGGGCGGCGTCGAAGTCGACCTGCACCATCGCGTCGCCGACACTGATCGCAGCGAGATGGCGTGCCGAATCCGGCCCGTTGCGCAACCAGGTCTGGGTGAGATGGTGGCGCCAGTGCCGGTCCAGGAAGAACGCTACGGCAGCGGTCAGTGGACGATCGGCCAGGCGCGATGCGACCAGATCGTCCACGCTCCGGCGCGCCTGCTGCAGTCGCTCGCGGCCGTGGATGGATTCGGCGGCGCGTCGCTCCGCGACCTCGGCGCGGCGGCGCTGCTGATCCAGCCGCTCGCGCAACTCCGCGGCTGCCAGGGCAAAGACCGCCTGGTCACTTTCGTATTCCTCGACCACGCGGTCGACAACGCGGCCGGTCTGGTCGAGCAGGTCGCGGTCCTGCGGGGTTTCGCCGGCATTGCCGTCGCAGGCTTCGGTCACCGCGTCGAGCAGCCGGCGCGCCGGATGCGCGCGCTGGTTGAACATCGAATCGTCGGTGAGCGCGACCTTGACATAGGGCACCACCAGGCGGCCGTAGACGTCGCGCGCCTGCTGCAGCAGATCGTTGGCGTCGAAGAGCGCCTGGAACAGGATGCCGACCAGATCGATCGCATCGTCATCCTCCGGGCTGAGCGGCGTCTGCTCGGTGTCCACGCCCAGTTCGCGCAGGCCGCGCATCAGTTCATCGCGGATCACATCGCCGAGCCGGCGCCGATCATCGCCGACCAGCGCACGCGCGAACGGCGCAGGATCATCGCCCTGGAGCATGCGCGCCACGCTGAGCAGCTGCGACATGCCCAGGACCTGGCCGCCGGCGCCGTCCGCGCCGGCGTCTGGAATCTGCGCATGGGCCTGCCGCGCACGCCACTGGTGGAGCTGGGTGCGCACGAGATCGCGATAACGCGGCGTCGCCGGGTCGGCCTGCTGCTGACCGTTGGCGGCCAGCAGGTCCAGCAGCTCGGCAGACAGCGGGGCGCCTGCCGGCGCATCCGGTCCGACGGACGCGGCAGGCGCGTCACTGCCCGCGTGTTCGACGACCCCGCCGTCGGGCACCCAGGTGGTCTCTGCCCCCCGTCCGCCACGGGGCCGGCCTGCCGGCTGGGCGGACTGGGACTGGGACTGCGCCTGGGGGGTCGGGGCCACGCCCGCAGGCCCCATGCCGGCCGCGTCGAGCGTGGCATTGGCACGCGCGTAGACGTCACCGAGAATGCCCGGCAGGCGTTTGTCGAACTGGTTGAACACCAGGGTACGCAGACCGGCGGGAAGCTCGTCGGCATGGAACAGGCGCATGAACGCCCGCACCGGGACTTCCGGGCGCAGCGGGTTGGCATGGATGCCCTCGATGCCGAGACGCTGCGCCAGCGCATCCAGACGATCACCGAGCGCGGCCAGCGGATGCATGAACTGGTGATCCATCAGCTCGATGATCTGCTGCGCGGCCAGGTGCACCTCGAGCTGGCCTTCCGACATCAGCGACAGGCCGTCCGGGCCGGGCGGGCCGGGGCGATCGGCCAGCCACAGGTCGAACTCGGCTTCAATCGCGGCACGGAAGCGCGTCGCGAGTTCCAGCGCGCGTTGGCTCAGATCGAGCACGGCCATGCGCTCTTCCTGGGCGACCATGTAGTCGTGCCGCGCCAGCGCAGCCAGCCGCACCTGCTCTTCGATCGAGCTCCAGAACCCCGACAGCACCCCGCCCAGCGCCGTGAGCGCGTCGTGGCGCAACGTCTCGAGGACCCGCGCAGCGTCGCGCGCCGAGCCCGCGCGCGTGCCGGAACCCGCGCCGATGTCGTGGTGATGCGTCATATGGAGGACAATCAGGGAAAGGGCAGACTGCCCCGCACATAAGATTCCCCAAGCGTGACCCTAGGTCTGTGACGATCTCCGCAAATCCTGAACACGACATGCTCGCCGCGCTCGACGCACGGCGATCGGTCCCGGCGCGCCAGCTCGACGAGCCCGGCCCGGACGACGCCACCCTGCTGCGCATGCTGCGGTCTGCCGTGCGCGTGCCCGATCACGGCAAGCGCGTGCCGTTCCGCTTCCTGCGGATCGCCGGCGACGCTCGCCACACGCTTGGCGAACGGGTCGCGGCGCGCGCCCTGGCGCGCGATCCGGCCATCGGCGAGGGCGCCCTCGAGAAGGAGCGCCGACGGTTTTCCCATGCCCCGCTGGTGCTCGTCGTCATCGCCGTCCTCGACCCCGACGACGGCAAGATCCCCGAGGTCGAACGGCTGCTCACCGCCGGCAGCGTGTGCTTCGCGCTGCTGCAGGCCGCCCAGGCACTGGGGTTCGGCGCGTCGTGGCTGACCGGGTGGCCGGCCTATGACGCGGAGATCCTCCGCCTGCTGGGCCTGGGCGCGGACGAACGCATCGCCGGCTACATCCATATCGGCACGCCGCGTCTGGAAGCGCCCGAGCGCGAACGCCCCGACCCGGTCGCACTTCTGTCGGACTGGCGCGCGCCATGACGCAGCCGGTGATGCCTCCGACCACCCCGCTTTATCTGGTCGACGCCAGCCTCTACGTGTTCCGCGCCTGGCATTCGATGCCCGACGAGTTCCGCGACGCCGAAGGCTGGCCGACCAATGCCGTGCACGGCTTCGCGCGCTTTCTCGCCGAGCTGGTCGAACGGGTGCAGCCGCGCCATGCGGCGATCGCCTTCGACGAGGCGCTCGACAGCTGCTTCCGCAACCGCATCTATCCGGCCTACAAGGCCAACCGCCCGCCGGCGCCGGACGAGTTGCGGCGCCAGTTCGGGCACTGCAAGGCACTGTGCCGCGCGCTCGGCTTCGTCGTGCTGGCCGATACCGAGTACGAGGCGGACGACCTGATCGGGACCGCAGTGAAGGCAGGCCGCGACCGCGCGCACCATGCGGTCATCGTTTCGGCCGACAAGGACCTGTCGCAGCTGCTCCAGGGCGCCGACGAGCAATGGGACTATGCCCGGGGCGTGCGCTGGACCGCGGCCGGGGTCCGCGCTCGACACGGCGTCGAGGCGCACCAGATCCCGGACTATCTCGCGCTGTGTGGCGATGCGGTGGACAACATTCCGGGCGTGCCGGGCATCGGCTGCAAGACCGCAGCAAGCCTGCTGCACCACTTCGGCACGCTCGATGCCCTGCTCGCGCGCAGCGACGAGATCCAGTTTCTGCGCTTTCGTGGCGCAGGCCAGGTGGGCGCGAAGCTGAGGGCGCATGCCGCCACCGCGCTGTTGTGCCGCCAGCTCACGACCATCGCCTGCGACGCGCCGCTCGGTGAGGGGACGAACGGATTCGCACGCCGGACCGCGGATCCGGGCGCGCTGTCGCGGCTGTGCGAGGCCCTGCGCTTCGGGCCGCTCACGCGCAGGCGCCTGTACACCGTGGCCGGCCTGGAATACGCGCCGACGGCGATGGCCTGAGCGCTGTCGGTCGCCGCCCCGCCGCGTTAGCATCGACGCATGACCAGCCCCTCGCTGCGCGACGATACCGAGATCCTCTACCAGGGCGACTGGCTGCGGCTGGTCCGCTACGGCAAGTGGGAGGCCTGCGAACGCACCCATGGCGGCAACGGCATGGCCGTGCTGGTGATCGCGGTGACGCCGGACGATGAGGTGCTGTTCGTCGAGCAGTACCGCGTCCCGCTCGGCGCGCGCACGATCGAGATGCCTGCCGGACTGGTCGGTGACGGCGGCAGCAGCGATTCGCTCGAGGATGCCGCCAGGCGCGAGCTGATCGAGGAGACCGGCTGGTCGGCCGGGCGGGTCGAAGTCCTGCTGACCGGACCGACCACCGCCGGCATGAGCAACGAACGCGTGGCCTTCGTGCGCGCCCGCGAGCTGACCCGGGTCGGCGAGGGCGGCGGCGTGGATGACGAGGCGATCATCGTCCACACCGTGCCGCGGGCGACCGCGCCTGCGTGGCTGATGCAGAAGCATGCGGAAGGTTTCGAGCTCGATCTCAAGCTCTGGGCCGGACTGTGGATGATCGACTTCAATCCGGACGGATCGAAGGCTGCCTGATCCCCGGGGCTCAGGCAGCCACGACGGCCACCTCGCAATGGCCGCCTGCCCGAGCCGGGCGGCCTGACTGCACTGCCCCACCCGTGCGCGGGGATACCCGCCCGCAACCGGCGCGGATTGTTCGCCGCTCGTGTCTGTGCAACGGAGGTGCGGGCGCGCCGGCACGCCGACTGACTCCTCGTCCTGAAGGTGTCACCGGAAAGACGCTTCGGCTCGGCATCGGGCGGCCCAGCGTGCCACCCGACGACCCGACGACCGGACCTGCCGCGCCGGCTCGGTGGCGCGGCTGCGGCGGCCAGGGCGAGGAGCAGCCCTCAGGCCTTCTTGACGAACTCGGTCCGCAGGACCAGCCCCTTGACCTTCTCGACGTTGCATTCGATGAGGTCGGGGTCGTCGGTGAGACGGATGTTCTTCGCCAGCGTGCCGCGCTTGAGCGT
>Ga0233369_1000313_pt1 | contig 22294 bp, 37 predicted proteins | sample ElkDunMinimDraft_26_FD_191537 | JGI IMG/M metagenome (GOLD analysis project Ga0233369, IMG submission 191537) | Fecal eukaryotic communites from dung pellets of Tule Elk in California, USA - Elk Dung D16 | ecosystem: Host-associated > Mammals > Digestive system > Large intestine > Fecal | place... | reverse complement strand
GGTCGCCGTGGATCACGGCATTGGCGTGCACCATCTCGCTGTACAGCCGCGCCGATGGCGCGAGCAGCCGGTGGAAGACCCGGCAGTGCGAGTCGGTCCAGTCCATCATCGGGGCAACGGACAGGCGTAAGGAGGCCGCATAGCGCAATTTCTCGCGCTGAGCCAATGAGTTACCCAAATTTTCAGGGTGCTCAATTGCGGTCATGATCGGTCAATTTCGGCAGTTTCCGGGCTCGAAGTGTAACGTGTGGTGCAACGCAAAGACCGTTGTTACACTCCAGGCATGGGCTCAATTCTCACCCGCCGCCGGAAGAACGGATCGCTAGGTTACACGGCCATCATCCGCCTCAAGCGCGATGGAAAGACCGTCGTTTCGGAGTCGGCAACCTTCGATCGACGCCAGCTGGCCAACGAATGGATGCGACGCCGAGAAGCCGAGCTGGACCAACAACGTGCCCGCGGCGAACCGCAGGGCAAGAGCGCCACCTTGGCCGAGCTACTGGAGTGGTACGGCAAAGACATCAAGGAACTGACGCCGTGGGGGCGCACCAAGGAAGCCGATCTCAAACGCCTGGCCGTCTACGAGATCGCGAAGAAGAACGTCCTGCGTCTGACGACCGCCGACTACATCTCCCACGTCGAAGCGCGGCGCAGGGACGGCGCTGGGCCGGCCACCGCCAACAACGATCTGATCTGGCTGCGCCAGGTGCTGCGATCCGCCCGCGCCTCCCTGTCCCTGCCCATTGACTTGCAGCTGCTGGAAGATGCCTCGCACGAACTGCGGCAGCGCCGCGTCACCGGCAAGCCCAAGGATCGTCAGCGTCGCGTGACAGCCGCGGAAGAAAAGACCCTGCTCGACCACTTCGCCGTGCGCGACGTGCGCGCCGAAATCCCGATGGCCGACATCATCCGCTTCGCCCTGCTGACCGCTCGCCGCCAGGAGGAAATCACCCGGCTTAAGTGGGCCGACCTGGACCGGGAGAAAGGTATCGCCTGGCTGGACGACGTGAAGCACCCACGCAAGAAGGTTGGCAACCGCCGCGCTTTCCGCTTGCTGTCCGATGCTTGGGAAATCATCGATCGGCAGCCGGTGAAGATGATGGAAGGCCCGGACCGAAAGGACGTTCCCGACCCACGCGTATTCCCCTACAACCCCAAGTCGGTCGGCGCCAACTTCACCCGCGCCTGTCGCCTCCGCGGCCTGCGGGATCTGCACTTCCACGACCTGCGCCACGAAGCCACATCCCGCCTGTTCGAGCGCGGCTACGACATCCCGGAAGTCGCCCAGTTCACCCTGCACGAGTCTTGGACGACCTTGAAGCGGTACACCCACCTTCGACCCGAGCATGTCGAGGAACGGGCACCCAAGTCTGCCACCGCATGACCCACTTGCCATTTATATCAATACGGATATAATTATGCCCATCAAGCCAGTCGAGTTCATGGGAGATTCCCTGGATCGCCTCCGGGAATTTCCCGATGACGCGAAGCAGGAAGCCGGCTACCAGTTGGACCGCGTGCAGCACGGGCTGCAATCGGACGACTTCAAACCCATGCCCTCGATCGGCAAGGGCGTTGAAGAGATCCGGATATGGGACGACGCCGGCACCTATCGCGTCATCTACACCGCCCGCCTGGCCGATGCGGTCTATGTACTCCATGCCTTCCAGAAGAAGACGCAGGCCACCTCGAAACGCGACATCGAACTGGCGAAACAACGCTTCGCCCAACTGACCAGGAAACAGCCATGACCAAGACGAAGAACGAGCGATACGCCAGCGTCTGGGATGCGCTTGCCAACACCGCCGAGGAAGCCGCCAACCTCAAGGTCCGCGCCGAGCTGATGCGCAAGATCGCTTCGCTGATCCAGGAAAGCGACTGGACGCAAGCCGCGGCTGCGGAACATTGCGGCATCACCCAGCCGCGCATCAACGACCTGCTGCGCGGCCGCATCTCGCGCTTCTCGCTCGATGCACTGGTGAACATCGCGGCAGCGCTCGGCAAGCAAGTTCATGTTGAGTTGGAGGCAGCCTAACGGCTCACGCGGAAATGATGGACAGCCAACTCCCAAAAACTGACCTACGACAGCTGCAAAGCGAAGTTCTTAGCAAGGGCGCTGAAGCCGCTCTTCCATGCAATTTATCGGACTATTGGCTGGATCTGATAGGCCGGGATTTGGAATACCTGGGACGAGGCGCTGATCTTGAGGATTTCGACGCATCCGGCTGCACGTCCGGCCCACTGGCGCTTATTGTCCACATCCTAGTGGGGAAGACTGGCGGCAATGAGGTTACGGTACCTGTAGAGGACCTCATGCATCACTTCGAGGACTACAGGATTGAGATTGCAATCGAAACCGTCAGTCGACGGACGCATATGAAGGCCAACGCGGCCAGTCTGGAAACCATTTTTGCCAATCGCACGGTGCAATTCCAGGACGTCAATGCCGGGCAATAGTTCCAGGCAGACTCCATCGACCGAGGTACCCATGCACAAGCAAGCACGTAATCGCCCCTACTGCATCTACGAAGCCTTGACGGACATCGCGGGTGGCTGGTCGATGCGTTGCCTAATCGGCGCCCAGTTGCTCGAGCGCCGCGAGTTTGCGCCGGCGCCGGGCGAAGACAGCGAAATGGTTCTCGCGTGAGCGCATGCCGCAGGTGAAGCCTGGTGCGTCGCCAATGGCGGCGAACCCGCTGGCACACCATCTCCGATCGACGACTGGGTTCAAGGCATGGTTCAAACCATGAACGAACTGAGCAGCAATCCCGAATTGCTCCATCAGCTGAGCAAGCGCGGATTCTGACATGATCGACCGCCCACTCCGTCTGGGACCCGATCCGAATCGCTCCCACTTGGAGCGATGGAACGATATGCACCCAGACCGCTACGGCAGGCCTGACACGCCGGCGGAGGCGGAGGATGGGCGGCGTCGATGGTTGTCCTCGGAAGACGCGGACAATTGCCCCGGCGACGCGCCTCCGCTCCATGGATTCCTGGAATCCCTTCTCAGCTTGGCCGTCCTCATTCTGGCGCCGCTGACAGGAGCGATCGCAACGATTCTGATCTACCGATGGACCGCACCTGGTCAATTGTCGATCGGTTGGGCACTTGGCTATGCGGGGCTTTTCCTTGGCACCACTTGGATCGCCGCCATGCTGGTCTATGCGCTGCGACGGTTGCTTCTCGCGGCAGTGATTGCTGGCGCCACCCTCGGCATCGGATACCTCGCCTGGAACTTGTGGCTCGTCTGACAGGCGCCTAGTCCCTGTCGCTCCGCGACTGGCGTGCCGTCCTGGCACCTGGCCACCGTCCAGGCGGCCTACTCGCCGCGTCCTGCGACTCGCCGGATTCTTGCGAATCCGGTTTTGTCTGCATGGAATAATTCGCCGGCGATAGTGCCAATAATCGCTAAGGGATTTGTCGCAGAATCCCAGGCGAACATGCTAACCATGTTGACGCGCTCCTCAAGATTCTTCTCTCTGACATGGATCTGAGGATTCCGGCCACAGCCCAGCATCGAATGCCGGCTTGAAGAACTCGGCCAAGGTAGCAATCTCTTGCTGCGTGAGCGATTCACGCACTTCCTTGACGATACGGTCACGTTGGGCGCTGGGGCTCTCCAAAGACCTCTCCGCTGCCTCTGACTCCCGGTCTGCCCTCCGGTTGTCCTCAGCAACCCTGATCAACTCTTCGACCAGATGGCGGAGGACTTGCTCCTCACAGCCAGCTTCAGCGAGCACACGTTCGCGTATGAAGTCGGCCAATGGCAAGCCGGCGTCGCGGGCGCGGCGCATAAGCAAGCGCCTCTCTTCAGCGCTAAACTTCACGCAGACTGAAGCTGGTTCGGCGGCGTCGGATCGGGCCATATTCAAGCCATTCTCTGAGCGTCGCGCAGCAGCGATTTCAGCGTCTCGATTTGCTCGAAGGCTGCAGCCAATGCTGCTTTGACGTCGTCGGAATCGACTTGGCCGGGCGTTTCACGGATAAAGGCTGATATGGCAGCTGCGTCGTCGTCAGCCAGGAGCTTCTGAAAACTCGGGTTCACGATATCTCCTTGAGGGATGGCATAATCCATTGACATGATGGCGGCCCCGTTCTTACGTCGGAAGACCATCCTTGTCGTTCCATTCGTCGCGCCGTGCATCGATAGCCTTTCGTGTGTCCTCATCCGCGAAATAGTCGTAGAAAGTGTCTTCATCAAGAGGATGCAATTCACCCGCACGGTATTCCGCGTTAAGGGACTCTCTTGTCTCGGATAGCAACGAAGCGCCGGCAACGTTCCGAGCGCTCAAGACATCGCCCTTGCTTGGATATGCTTCGGTGCACAACAGCATCACTGCTTCGACAGTATCCATGTGCGTGCTGGGCCTGATCGCGCCATTGCGGTGAATCAACTCCCACCCTTCTTCGGTTTGGGGCAGTAACCCTGCGATGATGGTATCTCCACGCTGAAGCACCAAGGCGGCATTGGCAAGACGTGCCGCATGCTCGACCTCACGAGCCGCGACCGCTTCTGAACTATGCCATCTGGCTTCCTCCGCTAGCTTGGCTGCCCTTTGGGCACGTGCTAATTCACGAGCGTCCCGATTCGCTGCTTTGCGCTCGCGACGGGCTGCGATACGGGCAACCGCTGCCTCATCAAGCGGCTTTGTTTTCGGCTTCTTTTTGGCCATTGACAATCGTTCCTTGATGCGGGCGGATCATTCTATGGGCTCACAGGTAGTTCTACTTCTTGCCGCTTTTTTTCTTTGGCGCCGGCTTGAAGAACATGTCCCAAGGACTCTGATGCCATCCGCGACCATCCCCACCCAAGAGGGGATCCCCCCCGCTCTCGGATGACCTCTCCCGCTCCGGGATAGCTGAGTTCGCACCTGTCAGTCGCCCAAGGTGCTGCGGGCGATCCCGTTCGCGGTTGTTCCAGAGCTCCAGAGCCTCTGCATACTCTTCACTGCTTGCTAGCCGATACGCTGTGTCGACCATAGGCCCTCCGGTGTACCTCGCCAACTCCCTGACTCGGGTACTAGCCTCGAGCCTGGCAGCGTCATCGTCGATGTCGATGCCGGACTCCGCGTAGAGACGCGCCAGAAGCTTAAGTGACCGCTTGAAGTACAGGCGCCCCCAGTAGTCATCCATCTGGGTTCGCTCAGGGAACGTCACTGCGTTCGGCGGAGCAACGTGGCCATTCGCGGTGTCCGTGATGCCCGTCATCAGCCAGAACGCGTACTCGGGATGCTTCGCCGTCAGAACTTCCAGCATCTCCAGAGTGGCTTTCTGACGGCGCGCAAGAACGCTGCGCCATCGCTGCGCTGCGATTCCAGTATTTGCACCGAAGCGTTCCCAAAAGCTCCGACCAGCCTGCCCGGGGATGTCTCCCAGGCTGCATAGGTGAGCAAGAAGCAGCATGGCGCGATCGTTGATCGTGCTTGACACTTGCGCAAACTCCATCTATATACGAACCATTCCATCTAATTTAGATGGATATCGTTTGTTTGGGATGAGATTAGCCGAATCTCGCACATTTTGCGCAGCCAGCCGCCATGACTCCTATGTCCCCCACCGAAGCACACATCGCCAGCCAATACGGCGCTCCCTTGATACCCCTCGAAGCAGTCGCGGAGATCTTGGGCCGCAAGCCGAATTCCCTTCGCATCCTGATCAATCAGGGCCGCGGTGACGAGTTGCTGGCCAACAAGCTCCGGGCTTGCCGCGCCCAGCTTGGACGCCGGGTGATGTTCCGTGTCTCCGACTTAGCCCGCCTGATCGACGAGGCCTGAGGCGCGCGATGAGCATCCGCCTCATGACCCTGGCGTGGGAGTTGAAGATTCCGGCTACGCCGAAGATCGTCCTCCTTGCGCTGTGCGATTGGGCGAACGACGAAGGGCTCTGCTTTCCGAGCGTTGCTCGTGTCGCTTCCCGAGCATCACTGTCTCCCCGCCAGTGCAAACGGGTATTGCATCAGTTGGCAGACGATCGATGGGTGGATGTAGTTGGGAACCTGACCGGCGGCGCCTCCTCCAGGCGATACCAGATCAATGTCCAGGCGCTGCGAACCGGTGACACCAGCGTCACCCGTGTCAGAACGTCACCCGTGGCAAAGGCGTCACCCCCGGGGATGACATCTGCGACAACAAGCGGTGACGCCGGTGTCACCCGAACCACCAAAGAACCGTCATTTGAACCACCACAACCACCCACCCCGACCGACGAGGGTCTCGTAGTTCCTCGACAGCTCTCGGAGCACGAGCGGGTAGTGGTTGTAGATCTACTCGATGGGCTTGACGTCAAAACCAGTCAATCGCTGCTCGACGAACTGGCCGGCCAGATGACCGCGGGCAAGATCAGAACCACCCCCTCCAACTTCATGCGAGTCCTGGTCGAACGCGCGCACACCGGGCGGTTCACGCCCGCCTACGGGCCAGCCATCGCCGCACGTAGAGATCATGACGAAGCGGAACGGCGAACCCGCATCGCAGCACGGCAGGCGAAACCGGCTTCGCCCTCTCCGGAGTTCACGCAAGCCAAGCTGGCCGAGATCAACACATTGCTTGGCAGGCGCGGAGAAGCCTCATGCTAGCTTGGTGTGCCACTACCAGAGTCCAGCATGCTGGACTGGGGACCGGAGCTCGTACCCAGCTCAGCATGCCGAGAAAGTTTGGCATGCCAAACTCAAAGTCCAGCATGCTGGACTTTTTGTGGGGAGTGCAGGATAGCCTTGGCGGTGCCAAGGCCCGGGATTTCTCCCGGCGCCCCCACTCCCCACTTCTCTCGCAGTTGCACGAGGACGCGCCGTGCCTCGTGTAGAGACCAGCCTAGACAGCGTCACTAAGGACGCCTTCCATAGCCTGGCCAAACGTTCCGGGACGACGGAAGCCGCCTTGCTGCGGCGGGTGATCGCCGCCCTGGTCAAGTCGAACCCGAGCGGCCCCGCCGTCTCTGATGCGGAAAATTCCCGCTCGATGCGGCTCACGGTCAGAGTCACGCCGGACATCTTCGAGGCCGTCACCCACGCGGCCCGCGATGCCGGCACGACCCGTCCTGGCATCGTCCTGGGCACGCTGCGAGCACGCTTCCTTGAAGCACCAACGCTACTGCCGGCGGAATCCGAAGCGATGTCCCGAGCGGCCTATCAGCTCTCCATGGCCGGGATCAATCTCAACCAGCTCGTCCGGTCCTTGCACCAGGGCCGATCGAACACGCTGCCCACCATTGGTCCGGTCGTTACCGAAACCGCAGCGGCGCTCAGCACCTTGCGCGAGCAGCTCCGCTTGCTCACGGAAACGGCAACTGTTCGCTGGGCGCCGAAGGAGGGATGGGAGTGAACCAGCCCCTCGATTCCCTGGAACGACTGCTGCGCGGCCCCGTCCTCTGGCGAAAGGGCCTGCCTGATCAAGGTGGCAAGCGTCGGCGGACCTCCCTGGCCGAGGACCTGCAGACCATCGCCCGCGTCACCGCTCGCACGCCGGAGGTGATGGTGCGGATCTCCGGCAAGGCCAAAGGTGCCAAGCACGTCGAGGAGCACCTGCGCTACATCACGCGCAACGGTGAGCTGACCGCCGAGGACGAGAACGGCCAGTTGATCGTTGGTCGCCGCATGGTCAAGGACACCGCTGGCGCCTGGATGGAAGGCAGCGCGCTCAACCGACGCAGCAACAGCCGGGACACCGTGAACATCGTCTTGTCGATGCCGCCCGGCACGGACAGGGACAAGCTGCTGGAAGCGGCCCGTCAGTTCGGCCGAGAAACCTTTGGCGACCGCTACTCCTACCTGCTGGTTCGGCACGACGACACGGACCACCCGCATTGCCACCTGACGGTTCGCTCGCTCGGATTCGCCGGACAGCGCCTGAACCCAAAGCGAGACGACCTGCAGGCCTGGCGTGTCACCTTCGCCGCAGCTTGTAGGAAACACGGTATCGCCGCCGAAGCCACGCCCAGGCGAATCCGCGGCGCTGTCCGCAAGTCGAAGAAGCAGGCCGTCCTGCACGCCGACGAAGCCAAGCGGTCATCCGTGCAGAAAGCGAAGGTGTGGGAAGCCCTGGTAGCCGTGACTAGTTCGAATGCGGCACCAAACAAGCATGACAAAACCGTCGTGGACATGCAGCAGCGAACCCGGGAGGACTGGAAGCAGCTCGCCGATGACCTCGCACGCGCGACAACGGAAGCCGGCCAAGCTCTTGCGCAGCAGATCCATCGCTTCCTGGCACGGATGCCAGCACCTGAAACCGAACGGATGCAGATCCAGAAACAGCTACGTCAACACCTCCAACAACAGAAGGAGCGCAACGATGCGAAACCCGAAAGGACGCTTTGAAGAGCTGGCCAGCTTCCAGACAGGCGAATCCGGCCGCGCGATGAGGATGTTCCTGATGGCCTACGAGTACGGAAGCACCATCGTGCCACTTGCCCGGTGCGCGGAGCTGTTCGGCTACTCGCCCGACGAGGCGGCCAAGCGCGCTGCTCGCGCCGCCCTCCCGGTGCCCGCCTTCCGCTGCGGCAGCCAGAAGTCCCCGTGGCTGATCAACGTGGAGGACCTGGCCGACTACCTCGAGAGCCAGCGGCGGCAAGCACTGCAAGAGTGGCAGAAGGTCAACGGTCTCCCCTATCGACTGTCCTGACACCACGCATCATCACAAGCGTTGCACCAAGGGTGAAGGGTCACGCCCGGCGATCACGCCAAAGCTCAAGGCATCCCTCCTTTCCAAACCCGGTCTGCAGAAGACCGCACCCCGCAGCCACAAGGAGAGGATCCATGTCCCCAAAAACCGAACCCCGGCCTGTCGTCGTCACAGTCAAGCCCACCATCATCCGGGTTGGACCGCCGGAACGTAGTGCTATCGAAGACTGGCACAGCCGGTTCACCCGCCCTATCAGCATCGCCGCAACGATGGCCGTGGTCATCGGGTTGGCGTCCTTCGCTACCTCCTTCTACAGCAGCGGCGCCAGCTTCTGGCTTGGCGTCGTTGGCTTGCTGACCACCGGCGCCGTGCTCTATCGCGAACTGTGCAGGGCAGGCCTGGTACCAGGGCGCATTGTCGGCCTCTCGCTTGCTATCGCACCCATCCTGCTGTCCTGCCTGTTCAAGCTCCTGCCCCTTCCCTCGATCGAACCAGCCTACGTGGCCGCAGTGGGTTGTGGCCTGCTCATTGGGTGGGTGGCACAAACCATCGGTCTGATCTCAGACGCGACCTGAAACCACATCCCAAGACCAAGGATCAAATCATGAAGACGAAGACGCTCGCACTCGCCATCGCACTCGCCATGACCACCGCTGGTAGTGCCATGGCGCCGCCCGCTTACGCCAGCGGCATCCCTGTTGTCGACGTGGCTGCGATCACGGAAGCGATCAAGCAGTACGAACAGATGCTCGAACAGCTCAAGCAGCTGCAAGCCCAGCTCGACCAGGCCAAGAAGCAGTACGCCTCACTGACCGGCTCGCGCGGGCTGGGCGTGATCATGACAGAGGACTACACCAGCTCGGTTCCCCGCAACTGGCAGGAGACGCTAGCGGCCATGGAAGGCGGCGGCTCGATCGGAAGCTTGGCCAAGTCCATCGCCGACCAGGCGTCGCAGCTCGACGATGAGCATTTCAATGAGGTCCTGGAAGACGTTACCGCCTCACTGCGTAGCAGCCTGGGGAACGATGCCAGTGCGCAGGCATTGAATGCGCAGGTTTACGACAATTCCGGCAACCGCTTCGAGCGCCTGAAGAACCTCATGGGCCAGATCAACTCCGCCCAGGACATGAAGGCGATCAGTGACCTGCAGGCTCGCCTGCAGGCCGAGAACGGGATGCTGATGAACGAGCTGATCAAGCTCCAGTCGATGAACGCAATGATCGCCAAGCGCGACAGCATCCACGAGAGCCAAGCCATCCAGTCCAGCTTCCGCCTTCGCGCGGGCGGATACTGAGGAGGTAGCGCATGAAGAAACGACTTTGCATCACGCTCGCCGTCACCATTCTGGCGACGGCGTGCAGCCGGACAGACAACGCCGAGAAGGATTTCAAGGCCACGGTGGAGGTTGCGCCCACGTTCGATCCTGGAGCGATGAAGGTTCCGCCGCCTCTTGCTGAAGTGACCGGCACCGATGCCATCAGCCGGGCCAAGGCCGAAGAAGTGTATTTCCGCTGCTCGAAGGTGCCGCGAGCCGAGCGCAAGGACAATCCTTGGTGCCAGCTGCGCGACAAGATCTTCTAAGGAGAAGAACATGGCTGCTCCCGAGACGACACGCCTCGCCCACTTCCTGCTGGAGAACATCCCTGAAACCGTGACCGCCTACGTCAACGAGAAGTCCGCGGCGATGATCGGCTACATCGGCCCAACGGCCGTCACCCTCCTAACGATCTTCGTCCTGTTCTGGGGCGTGGCGATGGCTTCCGGACAGATCTCCGAACCCTTCACCGAAGGCATGAAGCGGATCGTCCGCATGTGCATCATCGTCGGGTTCGCGCTGACCGTAGGCATCTATCAGGGCTATGTGGCGGACTTCTTCCTAAAGGTGCCGGTCGAAATGGCTTCGGAGCTCACCTACGAAGGAAGCAGTGGCGGATACGAGCCAGTTTCGATCGCGACTGTCCTGGACGGGTCTTTACAGAAGGGATTCGACGTGGGCGACAAAGCCTGGGACAAAGGCGATGAAATGGCCCAGAAAGGTATCAAGGCAGCGATCGCAGGCTTGGGCTACTACGCGTTGGCCATCATGGTGTATTGCGCGGCCCTGGCCATCGTTGCTCTTGCCGCCGGTATCCTTCTCGTCGCTTTCATCGGTACTGCCCTGCTGCTGGCCGTCGGCCCGCTGTTCATCCTGTTCGCGATCTTTCCAACGACGCTACGCTGGTTCGAGACCTGGCTGGGCCAGGTCGTCAACTTCTCGATCCTCTACGTCCTGGTCGCGGTCGCTGTTGGCCTGGTGTTCTCGATGTTCGACCAGTACCTCTCCATGCTGCCGATCACCACTCTTTCCGAAACGGTGGTCAATTCGTTGAAGCTGCTCGGCATCACCTTTGCGATCCTCGCCGTCCTGCTGCAGACAAGATCCTTGGCCTCGGCCTTGGGTGGGGGTGTTGCTCTGTCCGCGCAGAACGTCGCCGGCAAGCTCGCTTCGATGGGGACCGATTTCACCCGAGCAGCAGTTACTGGCAGCTCGCGCAGGGGAATCATGCCGGGCGTATCGGCCGGAAAGGCAATCGGGTCGACCGCAGCCGCCGGCGCCAAGGCTGCGAACTATGCAGTGAAGAAGGGGCTGGAAATGGCCAGGAAAAAGTACCATCCGCCCAACACTGTCACGGCTGGCTAAACGGCCGCACTACCGAGCCGGCGCCGCGTAGCGGCGCCGGCATGTTGTAGCGCAGCGGCTTGCTCCATTCCACCGTAACGGATGCCGGCCTACAACGCTCGCTTCCACTTGTGCCTGAAATGTGTGGCGACGACGAGGAGCGCGATGCTGACCAGTGTCACGCCGATGCCAGCCAAGGTGATCTCGCGGCCCAGGAGCGGTCGCGAGTCACTGGCAAAGATCAGATGTGGAAAGTACAGCCCAAACAAACCCACCAATCCGACGGCAATGCGTGATGGGAACAAAGCCCATAGCACGACGATAACAACAACGACAGCCGCGTAGATCCCGCGCATCAGGCGAGCCTCTTCGACCTGCGTATACCACAGGTAAGTCATTTCAAACATAAAGAAGTGAACACCCAGCGCCAGCAGGGCGACGATTACGAATAGAACGATTGTCATGCGATAGCTCTGCACTAACCGCGCCTCAATTCAATCACTATCGAGGCGAAGAGGCCGTCTGTGCAAGAGAAATGCGGCTGCGCTGAACATCAGCACGTAAAATGCAAGGTTGAACAAAACGCCATACGCGGTTCCCCAGTCAACGTTGTTCCAACCTATGAAATGGAACTTAAAGCCATCCTCCAGAAGCAACAGATAATAGGGCACCGGCGGCACTGCCATGACCAGCCCGCCAATGAGGGCTAAGAACATAGCCCAGCGTCTATTCATTCTCAGGAAGCAAATTACAAGAATCACCCAGAGCGCGAGGAGAAACATCAGATTGAATCCACCCACCACGACGCCAGTGATAAATTGGGGCACAGTTGAAACCAGCACCAGAAGCGCGACACCAACGCATCTAGCGACCAATGTCATCTTCATGGCACGGAGTTCAGAACTTTTTGCGTTTGATCTATCCACACACTATTGATCGTGTCTGCAAACGGGGATGATTTGCTCTGCAGCCAACCGGTGCCCTCGCCGACGTTGTGGACGACGGCTTGTCCGCCTTGAGTTTGAACGATGCGTGCCACGTAGCCTGGAAACAATGGGTGCCCCGGCTGGGTCACGTTGACCGTCACCGCATTTCCATTGGCATCTTGCCGTGCGTAGGTCATCACTGGGCTATCCCTCAATCGGCCTGGTATTCCCATCAAGCCCTCGCGAGGCGACGCATTGTTCGGTGTGCCCTGGGGCGATGCCGGCCGGTCGTTGCCAGGAGTCGGATCGCGCGCGATCGCCCCGCGAATGTCGTTGGCCTTTGGTGCGCTACCCGCGCCCGCCGGCACCTGCTTGTCGTATGAGTGGTAGGTGGAGGAACTGTTATTGATGGTCGACGGCCACCCCTTGGGCGTGGGGAACGACACCACAACGGGGATGCGGCTGCCGGTCACCGGCACGCTGCATCGGGTTGTCTTGTCCGTAGATACGCAGTCCCGCCCATCCGGATCGGTGAACCGGTAGGGATTGTAGTTGGCATACGAATAGCGATTGAAGTTCGCGCCATTGGCAGGATTGGCCTGCACGGGGTCGGTGGATGCGTAGGCAGCGGATGCCGCCATGGCCAACGCCAGCGCACTACATGACAGGACTGCACGCATCACGATCCTCCTTGGCTCTTCGCTTTCATGTTGTTGAAGTGTTGGATGTAACGTTCCTTGTCTGCCGGACCCCACTGGCGCCATCCCAAGGCCTCGGCCTTGGAATACCAGTCCAGGTTCTGCTTGCTGTAGTCCAGGTATTCGGCGCGCAGGTTCTCCGGGATCTGACCAGCCTGCGGATATTTGGCCTTGAAACGCTGCTCGATCAGCAGGTAGTAGGCGTCCCCGCGCATGGTCATCGCATTGACATCCTTGGGGTTGGCCTTGAGGATCAGGTCGGTGGTCGCCAACATCCGCTCAGCCTGCTTCTTCTGCCGGTAGAACGGGACGAGGCTTGCGGTTGCAAACAAGGCTACCGTCTCGCGCTGCGTGTAGGGCCGCAGGAAGGTGTCCTGACGCGTGGCCTCGGGTGGAATGCGCATGGCTTGCTCATAGCCACTGTCGGCATGGAACAGGCCACTTGTAGCTTCGAAGTTGGTCCACTGCCCCTGCTCTTCGTCGCCGTATTTCACGATCAGGTGATACGGCGCCGTAGTCATGGTCAGCGGCAATCCCAGGCGCTGACCGATTACGAGGAAAGCGATAGGCATGATGACGCATTGGCCTTTGCGCGTGGCCAGATAAGTCGACAGTAGCGTGTTCTTGATATTGCTTCCGAAGGGATCGGAATAGTCGTAGCCGAAGGGCCTGTTGTCGTTCCAGGGACCTGGCTTGTAGAGCGTCGAAATCAACAGGTCCATCTTGACCTTGTTCGACGCACCGGGTGGAAACCTGGCCCGTGCCTTGGCGGCCCACTCATTGACCAGGCGGAGCGTCGCGTCAGGATCGATGGAGGGATCCACCATTCGATCGATCGCGATCTTGGCGCGCGCCAGGTCGATGGAGCCTTCGGGTTGCTCAAGCAGCAACCGCAGGGTCGTTTCCCGAGGCACTTTTGTAGCGGGCGTCGTTGCCCAGGCAGAGGTAGCCAGCAGCGCCAGGCAAAGGCCAAGCACCCCAATGGCTTGCCCGTAGATCCTTCTCCCCACGGCCCCCTCCTTCCCCTGGAGCCCACTCTAGCTCCAATCCCCAGGCTGGCGCCAGAGGGGGGCGAAAACGATTGGCATCACAGTCCGCCAGGCTCCTGGCCGACTACAGCGCCTCCTGGATGTTGCCCTCGATGAAGCCGTTTTCGTCCAGCAGGCAATTGATGTCGAACTTCAGCTCTAGGCCGAAGCTATTTTTGGCGGTGAACGAGGACTGCACGCGTGTGCGCCCGTTAGGATGCTCGGAACTGGCCAGGTCCATGAAGCGCGAAAACTCCACGGTCGACGGATGGGAGGCGTTCGCCTTGGCATAGGCCTCACACAGGTCGATGGCGCGCATCTTGTCGATATGGCCAGGCGCCCGGAATGGTGTGGGATCGTCGGCGCGCTTGGCATCGAAGTAGACGTTTACCGACTGGGGCCCGTCGCCGCAGTTGACGAAATAAACCGGCTTCTTCTGTGCCTTGCTCTCGGCGGCCGACTTGGCGACGGACGAGGGATAGATCGCGGCCTTGCACCGTGGATCCTCGCGGTGGATGCGATTGACGGCTTTGATAATTGCGGCCTTGGCCTTGCTGGTGTCCTTGTCCCAGTCGAAGTCGGCCTCGGTGAACTCGAGCACCTCGCCCGGCTTGAGGGGCGCGGCCAGCGCGCTGCGCTCGACCCAGCCCACATGCTCCCTCAGCCACTCGGGCGTCTGGACCTGCACTCGCGCCCAGTCACCATCGACACACTGGATCTGGACCGTGGTGGAATTGTCGATGGTCTGATACTGGGTGGAACCTAGAATTTTGGTGGCCTTCTCGTTGACGATCTTGTCGCTATCGGGCGCCTTGCGAAGATCATGGCCATCGCTGCCGAGGACACTCACCACGGCGCCATCGGCTGCAGTGCCGCGCTCGCATTGGAATCTGGGGGCCGGGGGCGCCTTGGCAGCCTGGGGCGCGCTGTCGGCAGCCTTGTCCTGGGTGCCCGCCTTCGGAATGGTCATCGCCATGCCGAACACGAAGACGACGAAGCCCAAGGCGACCTGGCGCAGCCCGCCCTTGAGCACGGGCACCTTGTTGGCCAGCCACTGGCCGCCGGGCGGGGCAATGATGGCGCTGCCCAGGAGCATGATCAGCGCCCATTTGAAGCCGCCTGTCGAAATGCTGCCCAGCGCAGCCATGCCCAAGATCACCGCCAGCAACCAGCGGAGTATGTTCTTGAAGGTTTGCATTGTTCCCCCCTATTCACCGACAGCAGGCGGCGCGTGCTCCCCAGCACGCAAGCATTGTGCCGTCTTTACTGTATCCCGGCCACTGCCGTCACCGCCACCTCCCCGATCAGCGTGAATTTCAGTGCTGAGATCTGCTGCTTACTCACACAGCTGATTTCACGAGTACGTAATCGGATTTCGATATCCTTGGACAATATGCCAACCGAACTGCTGTCCGGCCTGGTCCCACTGCATATCCTCCACCATGCCAGCCAGACCGAGATATACGGTCAATGGATGATCGAGGAGTTGCGCCATCATGGCTATCGCATCGGCCCCGGCACGCTGTATCCGATGCTTCACCGCCTGGAGGAGCGCGGCTATCTGCGCGTCCGCGAGGAGCGCAGCGGCCGCACGATGCGCCGCTACTACCGAGCCACGGCCAAAGGCAAGGCGGCGGTCGCGACCGCCCGGCATCACGTCGCGGAACTGTTCGGCGAGATGGCCGAGACCGACAGGAAGAGACCGCGCAAGAGGAGCTGAGCATGCGACCTTGGTTCACGACGAGCGATAGTTCCGCCAACCTACTGATCCGGCTGGCCGTCGGGCTGGCGGTGTTCTTTCCGGAAGGCCTGCAGAAGCTGCTATTCCCCGAGATCCTCGGCGCGGGCCGCTTCGCGAAGATCGGGATCCCGTGGCCGGACTTTTTCGGCCCGTTTGTCGGTGTCGTCGAGACGCTCTGTGGGCTTCTGGTCGTGCTGGGGTTGGCCACGCGGCTGGCCGTCATCCCGCTCATCGTCATCATGATCGTCGCACTGCTGTCGACGAAGCTACCGATCCTGCTCGGCCACGACTGGTGGATCTTCCATGTCCGCGAACTCGATCGCTACGGATTCTGGAGCGCGCAGCACGAAGCGCGCACCGATATGGCAATGCTGTTGGGATCTCTATTCCTGCTGATCAGTGGCGGCGGACGCTACTCGCTTGACCGTTGGCTGCAGCGTCGTGCGAACGCTACGGCCACCACCTGAGGCTTATGGCTCATGGAATCCGTCGCATCTGACCGAGGGGAACTGGTTTCGGACCGGCGCCGCCGGTCCGGAAACAAGCGTGGCTGCTGTTCGGCCACTGATCCATCCAACGCCCCTAAGTGCAAAGGAGACTTGAGATGAGCGACCGCATGCAATTTCCCGAGAACGACCCCCGCCACCATACGATCAAGATCAAGGACATGCTGCGGGATTCAATGCAGCACATCCGTGAAGACACCACCAAGGTGTCGGACCCCAAGGCGCAGGCACTGTTCGAGACCTCGGCCGAGGTCCTCAATGGCCTGATCGTCGCGTACGAACACTTCGAGCAGCGCAGCGAACCTGCCTGGCGCCAATAGGGCCGGGTCGACAGGAGGCAGCCATGAACATGCGTTCTCCAAGTGCCTGCAATGCCGGGCGCCGGCGATGGGTTACCGCCGCCGGCGCCGCCACCTTCGGGCTGCTGTTGAGTCCGACGCAGGCCCACACGCCCGAAAAGAAGGCGAAAGCCGAGAAGGGAGTCGAGGTGACCGCGGCGGAGGATCTGATGCGGGAACACGGCGTGCTGCGGCGTGCCTTGCTGGTCTACGCCGAGGCCTCGGCCCGACTCAGGAGAGGCGACAAGGACGTGTCCGCCGCGGCGCTCACGCAGATGGCGCAGTTGTTTCGCCGCTTCGGCGAGGACTACCACGAGCGCAGTCTTGAGGAGCGTCATGTCTTTCCGGCCGTAGCGAAGGCCGGCGGCGAACCTGCCGCCTTGTCGAAAATCCTGGTCGCGCAGCATCAGCGTGGACGCCAGATCACCGACTACATCCTGGCGGTCACCCGCACCGGCCGGATCGGCTCCGCCGACGCCGACCCACTCGCCACGACATTGGCCAACTTCGTGCGCATGTATCAGCATCACGCCGCGATCGAGGACACGATCGTTTTTCCGGCGTGGAAGACCGCCACTGCGCCGAGCCAGTACGAAGACCTGACCGAGCAGTTCGAGGAACTCGAACATCGGCTGTTCGGCGAGGACGGTTTCAACGACGCCGTCGCCCAAGTGGCGCGTGCCGAGCAGGCCTTCGGTCTGGCGGACCTGGGCCGGTTGACCGCCGCCGCGCCGCCGAAGCCGACGGGCGGTTAGTTCGCCGATGCCGAACGCGGAGCCGATCACGACGCAAAGGCGGCAACAGGACGCGCTGGGCGAGATCTTCCGGGCCTTCTTGAAACTGGGACTGACCTCGTTCGGCGGTCCGATCGCACATTTGGGCTACTTCCGGGAGGAATTCGTCCGGCGCCGCGGATGGCTGGACGAAGCGCACTTCGCGCAGCTGCTGGCGGTCTGCCAGTTCCTACCGGGACCGGCCAGCAGCCAGATGGGATTCGCCATCGGCCTGTTCCGCGGCGGCTGGGCCGGTGCGTTGACGGCGTTTCTGGCGTTCACGCTGCCATCCGCGCTGCTGATGTTCGGCTTTGCGGTGCTGGCACCGCATCTGGGCGTCGGTGCCGGTGCGGCCGCCGTGCACGGGCTGAAGCTGGTGGCGGTGGTCGTGGTCGCTCATGGCGTGCTCGGCATGATTCGCGCGTTGGCGCCGGATGCGGTCCGCGCCCTGATCACTGTCGGTGCGGTGACACTGGTCGTGCTGACGCAAAGTGCCTGGATGCAGCTGGGCGCCATCGCGCTGGGCGGATTGGCCGGACGGTGGCTTTGCCGAGGCGTGACAGCCCCCGCCATGGCCGTCTTCCCTGTCGCTTACGGACGCCGCCGCGCAGCCGTGTTTTTGTGCTTGTTCCTGGTTGGTCTGGCCGCCGCGATCGCGTTGCCGCCAGGCGCCGATCCTTCCGTCTCCCGCCTGGCGGGGGCGTTCTATCGGGCCGGGGCGCTGGTCTTCGGCGGTGGGCATGTGGTGCTGCCGTTGCTGCAGCAGTCCATCGTCGAGCCTGGCTGGATTACGCAGGATGCGTTCCTGGCAGGCTACGGCGCCGCGCAGGCGGTGCCCGGCCCCATGTTCTCACTGTCGGCGTATCTGGGCGCCGAGGTACCGTTGGGAATGCCGGCCGCCGTCGGCGCCGTGGTCGCCGTGCTGGCGGTCTTTCTTCCCGGTTTCCTGCTGCTGCTGGCCGTGGTGCCGGTTTGGGGCGGACTGGCGCAACGCCCTTGGGCCGCCGGCGCGATGGCGGGCATCAATGCCGCCGTGGTCGGGCTTCTGGTCGCCGCCTTCTACGATCCAGTCTGGACGCAAGGCGTGCGCGGCCCGGTCGACTTCGCCATCACCTCCATCGGCTTCGCCCTGCTTGCGGCGGCCCGAATCTCGGCCATCTGGATCGTTGCATGGTGCGTCGCGGCATCGCTTGTCACGCACTTCACCGGCCTCTTCTAGCCACTTTCGCATCAGCGTTAATGGTTTAGCCGCACTCAGGTTCGAATAGTGCTGAGAAGACAGTTTCTCTGGCTCAAGGAACCGACTCCGCCAATGGCCGCATGAGGGCGGTTGGCACGCTATCTAGGATGTACCCCTGATGAGATCCATCAATGCGCACTATTCTTTTGGCGATTCTTCTTGGTACGTGCGGAGCGGACTGCATCGCGGGTGAATGGTATGCCCCTTACATTGCGCCCCAGCAGCTGGTGCGAATCGAGGGCGATCGAGCGATGAATCTGTACTGCATAGGATCAGGATCTCCCACCGTATTGTTGGAAGCGGGCCTGACGGCGCCGATCCTCACCTGGCGAAAAGTGCACTCGGCGATTGCAGCCTCGGCTTCCACCCGGGTATGCGCCTACGACCGGGCCGGTATGGGCTTCAGTGATCCAGGCCCGCCGCCGCGGACCGCGCAGGCGGAGGTAGAGGATCTGGAAGATCTGCTGCATCGCGCCAAAGTGCGGCCACCTTACGCCGTGGTCGGCGCGTCCATGGGCGCTTCGAATATGCGTCTGTTCACAGACCGCAATCGTGAGGAGGTTGTGGGCATAGTGCTGGTCGACCCCGCGATCGAGAATCCCGCGGATCGGCTTGGCACGGTGTCCAGTACGCTGCTCAAGACGTTCCGCGATCTCGATGCAGCGCAGATGGCGATGGTGCGACGATGCGCAGCCGAGGCTCGAGCCGGCAAGCTGACGCCAGGCGACGATGCACAGAAGGCCTGCGACTACTGGGGCGCACCGGATTGGCCTAAGCCGCTCAACGATTGGTGGCAGGCCGAGGTGGCGTCGGTGGACTATCAGTCCACCATCCTTTCCGAGGCAGAAAGCACTCCGGCAAGCGATGCGCAGCTAGCGGCCAGCCGCAGGAACTGGGGGGCGCTTCCGCTCATTGTGCTGACCGCCCTGGACGACCTGCATGCTGCCTTCGGAAAGGAAACAGCCGGAGCGTCTGAAGTCATTGTCCAGGCACATGACGACATTGCAGGGCTTTCCACGCAGGGAACACGCCGGACGGTTCCCGGCGCGGACCACAACATCCAGAGCTCCAGGCCGCAGGCCGTGATCGATGCGGTCGTGGAGATCGTGGCGGCTGCGCGCACTACACCACGATAACGGGCCGACGGCGTACGACGTTGCCGGCGTCCGCTTAGCTGCCAAGCACAAAACCGCGTTGGCTGCTGCTCGCTTACAGGCGCTTGCATGCAATCGATGGCATCCACATGGAACGCGTCTTGACAGCTAAAATATTTCGTATATTCTGGAATTATGGAACAATCTATCGCCCTCAGGGCCCTGTCCGCGCTGAGCCACGAGTCCCGGCTCGCCGCGTTCCGCACCCTCGTCCAGGCCGGGCCGAACGGACTGTCCGTGGGCGAGCTGCGGGAGCGCCTCGACCTGCCGCCCGCCACCCTCACCGCACACCTCAACCTGCTGCGCAGCGCCGGACTGGTGAACGACGAACGCGAAGGCCGCGTCATCCGCGTCCGCGCCGACTATGCGCAGATGAATGGCCTGCTGGGCTACCTCACCGAAAACTGCTGCGCGGGCGCCGCGGACTGCGGGCCTGTCGCAACGTGCAAACCCCGCAAGCGAGGAGCCCGCGCATGAACCGCTTCCACGTGCACCTGAACGTCGCCGACCTGGCCGGCAGCATCCGTTTCTACACCGAACTGTTCGCGGCCGAACCGGGCGTACGCAAGCCGGACTACGCCAAATGGATGCTGGAGGATCCACGCGTCAACTTCGCGATCTCCAGCACCGGTCGCGCACCCGGCATCGACCACCTCGGCCTGCAAGTCGACAGCAGCGAGGAACTCGCTGCCCTGGGCCGGCGGCTGCAGGCCGCGGGCGGCGCCGTGGTCCCGGAAGACGCCGCCATCTGCTGCTATGCACGCTCGGACAAGGCCTGGACCGAGGATCCGCAAGGCACGCGCTGGGAAACCTTTCACACCCTCGGCGAGGCCACCACCTACCACGCCGGCGCAGCCGCATGCGCCACCGATGGCGCGGCCTGCGTACCCGGCCCGGGCGCGTCGCAGCCGAAGACGGAACAAGCCGCGTCCTGCTGTGCGTCACGATCCGGCTGCTGCTGACATCCAGTCCCTTCCGGCCGACACCATGAACGCCAAGCCCTACAACATCCTGTTCCTGTGCACCGGCAACAGCGCCCGCAGCATCCTGGCCGAGGGCCTGGTCAACCACCTCTCGCAAGGCCGCTTCAAGGGCTACAGCGCCGGCAGCCACCCCGCCGGACAGGTCAATCCGTTCGCGCTGGAAACCCTGCGCAACCTCGGTTGCGACACCAGCGGCATGGCCAGCAAGAGCTGGGACGTGTTCGCCGAGCCGGGGGCACCGCAAATGGACTTCGTCATCACGGTCTGCGACAGCGCCGCGGGTGAGGCATGCCCTTACTGGCCGGGTTCGCCCATGACCGCCCACTGGGGCTTCCCCGACCCCTCACACGTCGAAGGTGACGACGAAGCCAAACGCGCCGCCTTCACCAGAACCGCGCAAGCCATCGCCCACCGCCTGCGCCTGTTCCTGTCCCTGTCGATCGACAAGCTCGACCGGCTCTCGCTGCAGCAGGAACTGCGCACGATCGGGACGGCATGATGCCGTTGCATCGCCGCCTGCTGGCCGAAGCACTCGGCACGATGCTGCTGCTCGCCGCCGTGGTCGGCTCCGGGATCATGGGCGTGGCGCTGTCCGGAGGCAACGACGGCCTCGCCCTGCTTGCCAACGCCGGCGCCACCGCGGGCATGCTGTACGTGCTGATCGCGGTGCTCGGCCCAATCTCCGGCGCGCATTTCAACCCAGCCGTTACCCTGGCGATGTGCCTGCGCGGCGACATCGCTTCGAAGCACGCCATCGCCTATGTCGGGGTGCAGGTCCTCGCGGCGATGCTTGGCGCCATGCTGACGCACGCGATGTTCGATCAACCGCTATTGCAACCCGGTACCCGCCCGCGCACCGGCGGCGCGCAATGGCTGAGCGAGGGGGTGGCCACCGCCGGACTGGTGCTTACCATCCTGCTGGGCCTTCGGCATCGCCAGAACGCGGTCCCGGCACTGGTCGCCAGTTACATCTTTGCCGCGTACTGGTTCACCGCCAGCACATCGTTCGCCAACCCCGCGGTCACCATCGCGCGTGCACTGACCCGGAGCTTCGCCGGCATCCGGCCGGAGGACATCACCGGTTTCGTCGTTGCCCAACTCGCCGGCGCCGTGGTGGCAATCGCGTTGTCGGTAGCTCTTGTTGGAAATCGCGACAGCTCTGTCGTCAGATGATGCTGCCTTGGAGTTGAGCGCAAGTCGCGAAGGGGCACGGCGGGGGAGGTTCAGATAGTTGCCTACAGCCGAAGCAATGCTTAATAGCGCAATCAATGCCCCAGCCGGGCGGCTGCCCGATCAGGATCCGTCAGCCGCATTCCCAACACCCAGACACGCCAGCCCCTGCGCGGAGCCGACGCACGGCCAGATGGCTACTGTCGCTGCCGGACGCTACGAGCCCGTGCTTGATGGTAGCGGAACGTCCAGCCTCAACAGATACACCACATTTGCTACATGCAAAGAATCGAAAGTCGCAACCCGATGATTGCTAAAGGAATTTAGCCACCTGCGGTCCAGTCCATCATCGGGGCAACGGACAGGCGGATCGTGTCCGCAGGTGGCACGGCGGCGACGCCGTGCGCGGCGATGGAGGGGCGGAGCGGAGCGGCAGACATGGCGCTATTGTCCCCGCCCG
>Ga0233369_1000312_pt1 | contig 22378 bp, 18 predicted proteins | sample ElkDunMinimDraft_26_FD_191537 | JGI IMG/M metagenome (GOLD analysis project Ga0233369, IMG submission 191537) | Fecal eukaryotic communites from dung pellets of Tule Elk in California, USA - Elk Dung D16 | ecosystem: Host-associated > Mammals > Digestive system > Large intestine > Fecal | place... | reverse complement strand
CGTCCACGCTCACCGGATGCACGTACTGCCCGTCGGCGGCGACCACGGTCATCTTCAGGCCGGGGATGCGCACATCGAAGTGCGTCATCGCCGAGGCGTTGATCAGGCGCAGCAGCACCTTCTCGCCTGGCCGGAATTCGCCGGTCCAGTTGCCGGCCGGGGTGACGCCGTTCATCAGGTAGGTGTAGGTGTGCGCGTTGACGTCCGACAGGTCGCTGGGCGTCATCCGCATCCGGCCCCAGGCGCTGCGGTCGGCGAGCGTGGCGGCCAGGCCGTCGCGGCGCGCGTCGCGCAGGAAGTCGCCGACCGTGGGCTTGTACCAGTTGTCGTGGTGCGGTGCCTTCTTCAGCCGCGCGAACAGGTCGGCGGGGGGAAGGTCGGTCCAGTCCGACAGCAGCACCACGTGCTCGCGATCCCAGTGATAGGGCGCGGGCTCGGCCGGGTCGACGATGATCGCGCCGTACAGCCCCGCCTGTTCCTGCTGCAGCGAATGGCTGTGGTACCAGTAGGTGCCCGACTGCCGCAGCGTGAAGCGGTACAGGTAGGACTCGCCGGGCATGATCCCGTCGAAGCTCATGCCCGGCACGCCATCCATGTTGGCCGGCAGCAGGATGCCATGCCAGTGGATCGACGTCTGCACGCCGCGCGGCAGCCGGTTGGCCACGCGCAGGGTGACGGTGTCGCCCTCGCGCCAGCGCAGCAGTGGCGCGGGCAGGTTGCCGTTGACCGTGATCGCGGGGCGCGGGCGGCCGGTGAAATCGACGAGGGACGTGCCGATGCCGAGCTGGAAGCCGGTACCCGACAGGGTCTGGCCGGGCATGGCGTAGGCCGCCTCGCGCGCCTGCGCGGGGCGGCGCAGCGTGCCTGCGGCCAGCGCGGCGCCGCCCAGAAACAGGCCCTGGACGAAGCGGCGGCGGCCGGGCGATACCTGCGCGGCCGGCGCGAGGTGGGGGCTGGTGTGGATCATGGCGTACTCCAGGGCGGACGCACCCGGGGCGTCCGCACATCGTCAGGTCGTCAGGGCAGGGCGCGGCTGGCGCGCACGGCTAAAACGGGCGGCGATCAGGCGATCAGGCGATCAGGCGATCGGCGATCAGGCGATCGGCGGGCGCAGGCCGGGCGCGGCGTGCGCTTCGTCCACCTGCGCCTGGGCGGCGCCGCCGCCAGGCTGGGCGCGGCCGCTGCAGACAGGCGGGACCAGGGCCGCGACGGTGGCCAGGGCATGCTGCCGGCACAGGTCCAGGCAGCGCTCCAGGCAGTCCTCGTCGCGGTCGGGCGTGGCGGGCGGAGGCGTCCCGGCGTCCGCATCGGCGATGCCGTGGCAGCCGGCGTCGTGCGCCGGGCCCGTGCGCTCGCGGGCGGCAGGTACGGCGGCGGCCTGTCCCAGGCCCGCGGACGCCAGGTGCGTGGCCGCGAGCGCCGGCGCGACGGTGTCGGCCAGCAGGCACAAGCACAGCAGGAGGCGGAGCAGGCAGGCGGACATGGGGCCGGGCGTGTGGGCGGCGGCGTCAGGATACCGCAGCCACCGGCGGCGGCCACGCCCCGCCGGAGCGCCGGCTCGTCCTGCCGCCGCGGCTGGCCACGCCGCGCACGGCGTCGGCGTGCCAGCCTCAGCCGATCGACAGCGCCTTGTCCTTGTGTTCGGCGAGGCGCTTTTCGAGATAGTGGATGTTCTGGCCGCCGGCCTGGAAGCCGCTGTCGGCCATGATCCGCTGCTGCAGCGGGATATTGGTCTTGATCCCGTCCACCACCATCTCCGAGAGCGCCACGCGCATGCGCGCGATCGCCTGGTCGCGGTCGGCGCCATGCACGATCAGCTTGCCGATCATCGAGTCGTAGTTCGGCGGCACGACATAGCCCTCGTAGATGTGCGAGTCCACGCGCACGCCCGGTCCGCCTGGCGAATGGAACTGCTGGATCAGGCCGGGAGAGGGCATGAAGCTGTCCGGGTCCTCGGCGTTGATGCGGCATTCGATGGCATGTCCGCGCAGCACCACGTCCTCCTGCCGGATCGACAGTTTCTGGCCGGACGCGATCTTGAGTTGCTCGCGGATCAGGTCGATGCCGGTGACCATCTCGGTGACGGGATGCTCGACCTGGATGCGCGTGTTCATCTCGATGAAGTAGAAACGACCGTCCTCGTACAGGAACTCGAAGGTGCCCGCGCCGCGGTAGCCGATGCGCAGGCAGGCCTCCACGCAGACCTTGCCGATGGCCGCGCGCTGCTCCTCGCTGATGCCCGGCGCCGGTGCTTCCTCCACCACCTTCTGGTGGCGGCGCTGCATCGAACAGTCGCGCTCGCCCAGGTGGATGGCGCTGCCCTGGCCATCGGCGAGGACCTGGATCTCCACGTGCCGCGGGTTCTCCAGGAACTTCTCCATGTAGACCATGTCATTGCCGAACGCGGCCTTGGCTTCCTGCTTGGTGGTGGCGATGGCGGCCGCCAGCGCCGCCTCGGTATGCACCACGCGCATGCCGCGACCGCCGCCGCCGCCGGCGGCCTTCACGATCACCGGATAGCCGATTTCGCGGGCGATGCGCTCGTTGGTCGCCACGTCCTCGCCCAGCGGGCCGCCGCTGCCCGGCACGCAGGGCACGCCGGCCTCCTTCATCGCGCGGATCGCCTCGACCTTGTCGCCCATCAGGCGGATGGTGTCGGCCTTGGGCCCGATGAAGATGAAGCCCGACTGCTCCACGCGCTCGGCGAAATCGGCGTTCTCGCTGAGGAAGCCGTAGCCGGGATGGATCGCCTGCGCATCGGTGACCTCGGCCGCGGCGATGATCGCCGGCATGTCGAGGTAGCTGCGGTTGGACGGCGCCGGGCCGATGCAGACCGACTCGTCGGCCATCGCCACGTGCTTGAGATTGCGATCGACCGTGGAGTGCACGGCCACGGTGCGGATGCCCAGCGAATGGCAGGCGCGCAGGATGCGCAGCGCGATCTCGCCGCGGTTGGCGATGACTACTTTATCGAGCATGGAAGGTTTCCAGGTTGCGTGTCCGGCCTGCCGTCCCGCAGGCCCGTGGGCGTCCGCAGGCGCGCGGCTTGCGCCGCTCGGGAGTCTGGCTCACCCGATCACGAACAGGGGCTGGTCGAACTCGACCGGCTGCCCGCTCTCGCAGACGATGGCCAGCACCGTGCCGGAGACGTCGGCTTCGATCGGGTTGAACATCTTCATCGCCTCGATGATGCCCAGCGTCTCGCCGGCCTTGACCACCTGGCCGACGCTGACGAAGGGCGGCTTGTCCGGCGCGGGCGAGGAATAGTAGGTGCCGACCATGGGCGACTTGACCACATGGCCGTCGGGCAGGCCCGTGCCCGCGGGTTCGGGCGCCGGGCGCCCGCCGGTGGCGGTATCCACCGGGGACAGCATCGGCATCACCTGCTCGGCGCCGCGCGCCGGCGGCTGGGCGTAGACCATCTGCGTCGCGGTGCTGCTGCCGCGCGACAGGCGGACGGATTCCTCGCCTTCCTTGATCTCGATCTCGGCGAGGTTCGACTCTTCGAGCAACTCGATGAGCTTCTTGAGCTTGCGCAGGTCCATGGATGGCCTCTCGTGTAAGACGGGTTGTGCGTGCGGACCGGTCAGGCGGCCGGCGCGAGGCGCCGCAGCGCCGCGTCGAGCGCGTAACGGTAACTGTCGGCGCCGAAGCCGCAGACCACGCCCAATGCCTTGTCGCTGAAATAGCTGTGCTGGCGGAAGGGCTCGCGGCTGTGCGGGTTGGACAGGTGGATCTCGATGAACGGGATCGCCACCGCCGCCAGCGCGTCGCGGATGGCGACGCTGGTGTGGGTGAAGGCGGCGGGGTTGATCAGGATGAAGGCGGTGCCGTCGCCGCGCGCGGCCTGGATCCGCTCGACCAGGACGTGTTCGGCGTTGGACTGGAGGCTCTCCAGCGCGTGGCCGGCCTCCGCGGCGCGGGCCTTGAGGTCGGCGTCGATGTCGGCCAAGGTATCGCGTCCATAGACCTCCGGCTCGCGGCTGCCGAGCAGGTTGAGGTTGGGGCCATGCAGGAGCAGCAACTGGGCCATGGGACGCGCAGGACGGGACAGGCGCGCAGTCTGGGGGAAGTCGCGGATGCTGTCCAGTTCGCCGACGTTGGCCGGATTTAAGCGGTTGTTTGAGTTTTCGCCCCTGTCCGCATTCGGTCCCGGCGTCAAGTGCCTGGCACGCGCGGCGGTCTGGGCCGGGGGCTCAGGGCGTGGCCCAGGTGTCGATCTCGCCGTGTTCGAAGGGGCCGATCTTCTGCTTGAGCAGGCGGCCGTCGGCCGAGACCAGGATCGAATAGGGCAGCACGCCCTTCGGGTTGCCCAGGCGCACGCCGGCGTCCGCCGGCCCCGGTACGTCGATGGCCTGCGGGTAGCCGACGGGGATGCGCGCCAGGAACTCGCGCACCGCCTGCGGGTCGTCCAGCGCCAGGCCGAGCACCTGCACGCCGGCGGCGCCCTGGCTGCGCGCATAGCGGTCGAGTTCGGGCATTTCCCTGATGCACGGTCCGCACCAGCTGGCCCAGACGTTGACCAGCAGCGGCCGGCCGGCGAAGTCGGCGGGCAGATCGAACGCCGGGCCGTCGAGGCCGTCCAGCCGGACCGCGGGCAGCGCTTCGCCGCGGCGCGCGACCGCCACGCCGTCGGGCGTCGTGGCGTTGGCGGTCAGCGCATCGTTGAGTACGCGCTGGCCGAATTCGCTGCCCAGCAGCGGTCCCGGGCCGGTGGCGAACATGCCGGCGACCACCCCCAGCGCGCCGGCGGCCGCGGCCACCAGCACGATCGTCAGCGGCGTGAGCTTCATGGCGCGGCGCGTCGCAATGCGGAGGTCACGATCTCGTCAGTCAGCAGCGCCGGCAGCACGTCGCCCTCTCCGCCGCCGCGCGGATAGACCACGTACAGCGGCACGCCCACCGCCCGGTGGCGGTCGAGGAAGGCGCTGATGGCGGGGTCGGTGTTGGTGTAGTCGCCAACCAGATAGGCGGCGCCGGCCTGTGCCAGCGCATCGCGGAATGCCGGCTGCGACAGCACCCGGCGTTCGTTGGCCTTGCAGGTCACGCACCAGTCGGCGGTCATGTTGACGAACACCGGCCGTCCTTCCGACCTGAGCGCCTGCAGGCGATCGCTGCTCCAGCGCTCGCGTCCGTCGGCCGCTGCGAGCGCGGCGCGCTGCTCGGGTGGCGGCAGCGATTCGACCTTCCACACCGGCAGCAGGGCCAGCGCCGCGAGCGCCAGGGCCGCCAGCCGACCGGCCTGTCCACCGCGCCAGCGCCTGCGCTCGTGCCACCACAGCGCCAGCGCGAACACGGCCAGGCCCACGGCCACCAGCGCCATCGCATCCACGCCACGCTGCTTGCCCAGCACCCAGAGCAGCCAGATCGCGGTCAGGTACATCGGGAAAGCCAGCACCTGCTTGAGCGTTTCCATCCACGCGCCGGGACGCGGCAGGCGGTCGGCCAGGGCGGGCACGAAGCCCACCAGCAGGAAGGGCAGGGCCAGGCCCAGTCCCAGCATCAGGAACACGGCCAGCGCCAGCGCCGGCGAGGTGGTGAAGGCGAAGGCCAGCGCCCCTCCCATGAAGGGCGCGATGCAGGGGCTGGCCACCACGCAGGCCAGCACGCCGGTGAAGAAGTCCCCGGCCGGGCCGGTGCGGCTGGCCAGTGACTGGCCGACGCTGCCGATGCCCCCGCCCAGCGTGAACACGCCCGACAGGCTCAGCCCGACCGCGAACATCAGGTACACCAGCGCCGCGACGAACCAGGGCTGCTGCAGCTGGAAGCCCCAGCCCAGCGCCTGGCCACCGGCGCGCAGGGCGAGCACCAGGGCGCCGATGGCGGCGAAGGCGACCAGGACGCCGGCGGTGTACCAGAGCGCATGGCTGCGCGCGCGGGTTCGGCTCTCCCCGCTCTGCGCCAGGCCCAGTACCTTCAGCGACAGGATCGGCAGCACGCACGGCATCAGGTTGAGGACCAGTCCGCCGAGCAGGGCCAGCAGCAGCGCACCCAGCGCGCCGCCGGCGGGCAGGGCGGTGCCGGGCGGCGGGGTGCGCCTGGCGTTGTCGGGGGAGGCGTCGGGGCCGGGGGGGCCGCCGGGGCTGGCGCCCTGTCCGGTCGTCGCGTCCCCGGCGCCGGCGTCACCGGGCGTCCCGGGGGACCCGGCCGGGTCGCCAGGCTCGCTCCCGGACGCCGGCGCCGCGGCTGCCGCCGCATCCGGCGGCGGCACGGCCGCGGCCTGCGCCTCGGCGGCCGATTCGACCCGCCCGGCCGGTACGGCGACCACGACGGTGCGGGTCATCGGCGGATAGCAGATGCCCTCGTCCTGGCAGCCCTGGAAGGTCGCGGTGAGCCGCACGGTCGCGGCTTCGGGGCTGGTACGGCGCAGCGGCAGGGGCACGTCGACCTGGTCGAAATAGACCACCACGTCGCCGAAATGCGCGTCGCGGTGGGCCACGCCCGGCGGCCAGCGCGGCGTGCCGGCGGCGATGCCGTCGTGGCCCTCGATGCGGAAACCGCTGCGGTCGCGGTAGAGGTAATAGCCGCGGGCGGGCGTGAAGCGCAACAGCAGGCCGTTGCCGTCGTCGGCGATGGCCTCGAAGCCGAAGGCCTGTTCGGGCGGCAGCGGCAGCGGTTGGGCGCCGCCGCCGGCAGCGATGCCGGTGGGCGCGCCGGCACCGCCGGCGAGGCTGCGGCCGAGCGCGGCGAAGCCGCCGTTGGCGGCGGCCGGCGCCACGCCCCCGCCCGGTGCCGCAGCAGCGGGCAGGGCCACGGTGAGCGTGCGCGTCTGCGGCGGGTAGCAGATGCCGAGGTCGGCGCAGCCCTGGTATTTCACCTGCAGGGTGAGCGTTCGCGCCCCGCTGGCGGCGGCGCCCTGCAGCGCGGCAACCAGTTGGCCGCGATAGGTTTCGACCTCGCCGAAGAACTCGTCGGTGTGGCGCTTGCCCGGCGGCAGCTGCAGGGGGCCGGGCCGGAAACCGTCCTCCGCCACCTGCACCGCGGTGCGGTGGCGGTAGAGGTAGTAGCCATCGGCGATCTTCCATTCCAGCTCGACGCGGTCGGGCGCGGTCGCGCGCGCCTGCAGCGCGAAGGCCTGGTCCACCGGCAGCAGCTGGCTTGCGTCGATGGCCGCCTGCGCGGGCAGCGCGACGGCCAGCAGCAGGAGCGCGGCGGCGCGGACCAGAAGGTCGATGAGTCGGCTCAAGCGTTGGCTCCCGGGCGGGTCCCGTCTGCGATCCAGGCCAGGTAGCCCGGCAGTCCGCCGGCGATATCGACCGCGATCACCTCGGGAAGTTCGTAGGGGTGCAGTTCGACCACCCGCGCGGTAAGCGCGTCCAGCCGCGCGCGCGTGGTCTTGATCAGCAGCAGCACTTCGCCGGCGCGTTCCACCCGGTCCTGCCAGCGGTAGACCGACTCCACGCCGGGCAGCAGGTTGACGCAGGCGGCGAGTCGTTCGCCCACCAGTGCCTCGGCGATGCGCGTGGCGCTCGCGGCATCGGGGCAGGTACACAGGCAGGCCAGGGCGGTCATGCGTGGTGGCGGTCGTCGGTGCGGGACCGGCTAGGGTAGCCGACCCGGCTCGCCGCGGCCGCGCCTGCCGCGCCCCACGGGCCGCGGTGCACGCACGCCGGGCGCGACCAAGCCCGTCGGCCGCAACGGAGTGTGTCGGCGACGCGGCATCGCCCTTTCACCCGGCGGGACTTATGATTTTGCCGCCCGCACCCGCCCCCCCCCCCGGTCCCCATGTCGCCAGTTTCCGATGCGCTGTTGCGCAGGTTCGCCGTCGCGACCCTGCCCCTCCTGTGTGGTGTGAGCGCCGCGGCAGCGGCGCAGGTCGAGGTCGGGGCCGGCGTCTCGTTCACCCGCGGCAACGAGGACACCCCGGTTGCCGCCGTGGCCTGGCTGCCGGAGTGGCGCGAATTCCGCGGTGGCACGCTGCGCTGGGAAGTCGGCGCCATGTACGTGCGCGGCCGCAACCATTCGGCCTACGACAACGGCGACGACGTCAGCCTCATCCACGGCGGCCTGCGTTACGAGCGCCCCAGCGGCCTGGTGGCGGGCTTCGGCGCGGGCGTGCAGTCGGGCAGGACCGAGGCGCTCTCGGGCGACCCGCAGTTCATCAGCACCCTGGGCTGGCGCTGGGGCCGTTTCTCGCTGCTGGCCCGGCATATCTCCAATGCCAGCCTGCACCAGCCCAACGATGGCGAGACCATGCTGCAGGCGGCCTGGCGGTTCTAGCCGCGCCGTCGGCAGGCGCCGGCGCATCGGCGGCGGCGTCCCGTCTCAGTCCTTCCCGTCGTCCTGCCCGCAGTACCGGCGCGGCACGCGCTTGAGGCCGGTCAGCAGCCGGTAGGGGCTGTTGCCACTGCGTGCGGCCACCTCGGCGACGGGCAACTGCGCCCCCCACAACTGCACGAGGCTGCCCAGCCCGGCCTGCGGGTGGTCGCTCAGGTCGACGGTCAGCATGTCCATCGAGACCCGGCCGATCAGTTCGCCCGGGCGCCCGTCGATGATCACCGGCGTGCCCGATGTCGCGTACTGCGGGTAGCCGTCGGCATAGCCGGCCGCGACCACGCCCACGCGTGTGGGACGGGTGGTGATGAAGGTGCCGGCATAGCCGATGGGCTCGCCCGCGGCGAGTTCGCGCACCGCGATCACCTTCGATTCGAGCGTCATCACCGCGCGCAGCGCGTCGGCGGCCGCGCAGGGCGCGTCGAGCATGTGCGAGCCGTACAGCATCAGGCCGGGGCGCACCCAGTCGCGGCGCGTGGACGGCCAGGCCATCAGCGCGGCCGAATTGGCGATGCTGGCCGGGGCGTCGCCTGGCAGCGCGGCGAGCGCGCGATCGAAGGTCGCCAGCTGCTCGCGCGTGCTGGCGTGCGAGAGCTCGTCGGCGCGCGAGAAATGGCTCATCGCCACGACGCGCTCGACCCACGGCAGCGCCCGCAGCCGGCGCCAGGCACCGGCGTACTCCGTCGGCGCCAGCCCCAGCCGGTGCATGCCCGAATCGAGCTTCAGCCAGACCTGCCAGGGGCGGCGGGCGTGGTGGCGTTCCAGCATCGCCACCTGCCAGGGCGAGGCAACCACGCTCCACAGCCGGTGCTGCTCGATCAGGTCCAGCTCGGCGCTGTCGAAGAAGCCTTCCAGCAGCAGGATCGGCGCATCGATGCCCGCCTCGCGCAGCTCCAGCGCCTCCTCGATGCAGGCCACGCCGAAGCCGTCGGCCTCGGTCGCAAGCGCGCGGGCGCAGGCCACCGCACCGTGTCCGTAGGCATCGGCCTTGACCACCGCCAGCGCCTTGCCGCCGCCGAGCGCGCGCGCGTGGCGGTAGTTGTGGCGCAGCGCATCCAGATCGATCGTGGCGCGCGAGGGACGCATGTCAGCGCAGTCCCGTCGGCTGCGGCCAGGGGCGGTCGTAGCGCGAGATGTCCAGGCCCTCGGTGTCGATCTGCGGCGTGCGGCCGTCGACCAGGTCCGACAGATAGCGGGCCGAGCCGCAGGCCATGGTCCAGCCGAGCGTGCCATGGCCGGTGTTGAGCCAGAGGTTGCGGAATTTCGTGGCGCCCACCACCGGTGGGCCGTCGGGCGTGGAAGGGCGCAGCCCGCTCCAGAACTCCGCCGCAGCCAGGTCGCCGCCGTCCGGATACAGGCTGCGGACCACCAGTTCCAGCGTTTCGCGGCGGCGCTGCGGCAGGCTGAGGTCGTAACCGGACACCTCGGCCATGCCGCCCACGCGGATGCGCTGGTCGAAGCGGGTGATGGCGACCTTGTAGCTTTCGTCCAGGATGGTCGAGTGCGGCGCCAGTTCCGGTCGCGCGATCGGGATGGTCAGCGAGTAGCCCTTGAGCGGGTACACCGGCAGGCGGATGCCCACCGGCGCCAGCAGCCGTGGCGACCAGCTGCCCAGCGCCAGCACATAGGCGTCGGCGCTTTCGGTGCGGCCGTCGATGCGCACGCCGGCCAGGCGGTCGCCCTGCGCCTGCAGCGCCTCCACGCGCGCGCCATAGCGGAATTCGACGCCGGCCTGCGCGGCCATGGCCGCCAGCCGGGTGGTGAACAGGTGGCAGTCGCCGGTCTCGTCGCCGGGCAGCCGCAGTGCACCGGCGAGCGTGTCGGCCACCCCGGCGAGTGCCGGCTCGACGCGGACGATGCCGGCGCGGTCGAGCAGTTCGTAGGGCACGCCGTACTGGCGCAGCACGGCGATGTCGCGCTCGGCGCCGTCGAGCTGGGCCTGGGTACGGAACAGCTGGGTGGTGCCGAGCATGCGCTGCTCGTACTGGATGCCGGTCTCGGCGCGCAGCTGCATCAGGCAGTCGCGGCTGTACTCGGCCAGGCGCACCATGCGCGCCTTGCTCACCGCATAACGGTGATGGGTGCAGTTGCGCAGCATCTGCCACAGCCAGCGGTACTGCGCCGGGTCCCCGGTGGGCCGGATCGCCAGTGGCGCGTGCCGCGAGACCAGCCACCTGGCGGCCTTGAGGGGGATGCCGGGCGCCGGCCAGGGCGAGGCATAGCCGGGCGAGACCTGGCCGGCGTTGCCGAAACTGGTCTCCAGGGCCGCGCCCGGTTCGCGGTCGACCACGGTGACCTCGTGGCCCTGCTGGCGCAGGTACCAGGCGCTGGTCACGCCGATCACGCCCGAACCCAGGATGAGAATGCGCATGGCTGGTCCCGAAAGACGGCTGAAAGGGGGCGTCGCCGGTCAGCCGTCGTGCACGGGTCGCACCCGCGTCGCACCCGCGCGCCGGTCAGGCGGCCGGGGCCCGGATCCCGTTTGGGCGGCGGCTGGGCCGGAACTTCCACCATTATAAAAACAGGGTGGTAGAGAAATTTGCCGTTGTCTCGCCATCTCTCAGGCAATAATCCCGCCATCCGCGCTTTGGGCAGGACCATGAAGACACGCGTGCTGGACCGTATCGACCGCCGCATCCTGCGCATCCTCCAGCAGGAGGGCCGGATCTCCTTCACCGAACTGGGCGAGCGCGTGGGCCTGTCGACCACGCCCTGCACCGAGCGCGTGCGCCGCCTCGAGCGCGACGGGGTGATCACCGGCTACCACGCGCGGCTGGCGCCGGCCGCGATCGGCGCCAGCCTGCTGGTCTTCGTGGAGATCAGCCTGGCCTACAAGTCCGGCGACATCTTCGAGGAGTTCCGCCGCGCCGCGCTGCGGCTGCCCAACGTGCTGGAGTGCCACCTGGTCTCGGGCGACTTCGACTACCTGATCAAGGCGCGCATCTCCGAGATGGCCTCCTACCGCAAGCTGCTGGGCAGCACCCTGCTGACGCTCCCGCATGTGCGCGAGTCCAAGAGCTATATCGTCATGGAGGAAGTCAAGGAAACCCTGGAGCTGCCGGTCGCGGACTGAGCGCCGGGGCCGCCGAGCCCGTCAGCGATCGCGACGGGCATGGGGCGCAGGCCGGCGGGTCCGTCCCGGGCAGGGCGCCCCGGCGCCGCGGCGGGGGCGGAAATTTTGTCCCGTCCCCCTTGAAAGCCGATCCGCCCGCCTCATATTCCGGACACCTCCCGGCCGGTCCGGGATTTTAGCGCCCGCGTTGCTGGCACTCTATAGGTCCGAGTGCTAACATCGCCGCCCCTTTGTTAGTCCAATCAATCACTTGCGAGGATTGAACATGAGCAACATCAAGCCGCTGTACGACCGCGTGGTCATCAAGCGCATGGAAGAAGAGAAGGTCTCCGCCGGTGGCATCGTGATCCCCGACTCGGCCACCGAGAAGCCCATCAAGGGCGAGGTCGTCGCCGTCGGCGAGGGCAAGGTGCTCGACAACGGCAACGTGCGCGCCCCCAAGGTCAAGGCCGGCGACAAGGTGCTGTTCGGCAAGTACAGCGGTACCGAGGTGAAGCTCGACGGTACCGAGTACCTGGTGGTGAAGGAAGACGACATCTTCGCGATCCTCGGCTGATCGCGGCGTCTCCGCCAATCCTTTCCACATCCACATACAAGACATCGAGGTAATCAGCCATGGCTGCCAAGGAAATCCGTTTCGGTGAGGACGCGCGCGCCAAGATGGTGCGCGGCGTCAACGTGCTCGCCAACGCCGTAAAGGCAACGCTCGGCCCGAAGGGCCGCAACGTCGTGCTCGAGAAGAGCTTCGGCGCCCCGACCATCACCAAGGACGGCGTGTCCGTCGCCAAGGAAATCGAGCTTGCCGACAAGTTCGAGAACATGGGCGCGCAGATGGTCAAGGAAGTCGCTTCCAAGACCTCCGACAACGCCGGTGACGGCACCACCACCGCCACCGTGCTGGCGCAGGCGCTGATCCGCGAAGGTTCCAAGGCGGTCGCCGCCGGCATGAACCCGATGGACCTCAAGCGCGGCATCGACCAGGCCGTCAAGGCCGCGGTGCAGGAGCTGAAGAACATCTCCAAGCCCACCGCCGACGACAAGGCCATCGCCCAGGTCGGCACGATCTCGGCCAACTCCGACGAGTCGATCGGCAACATCATCGCCGACGCGATGAAGAAGGTCGGCAAGGAAGGCGTGATCACCGTTGAAGAAGGCTCGGGCCTGGACAACGAGCTGGACGTCGTCGAGGGCATGCAGTTCGACCGCGGCTACCTGTCGCCGTACTTCATCAACAACCAGCAGTCGATGTCGGCCGAGCTGGATGACCCGTTCATCCTGCTGCACGACAAGAAGATCTCCAACGTGCGCGACCTGCTGCCCGTCCTCGAGGGCGTGGCCAAGGCCGGCAAGCCGCTGCTGATCGTCGCCGAGGAAGTCGAGGGTGAAGCCCTGGCGACCCTGGTGGTCAACACCATCCGCGGCATCGTCAAGGTCTGCGCCGTCAAGGCGCCCGGCTTCGGCGACCGTCGCAAGGCGATGCTGGAAGACATGGCCGTGCTGACCGGCGGCACCGTGATCTCCGAGGAAGTCGGCCTGCAGCTGGAGAAGGCGACCATCGCCGACCTCGGCCGCGCCAAGAAGGTGCAGGTCTCCAAGGAGAACACCACCATCATCGACGGCGCCGGCGAGACCGCGGGCATCGAAGCGCGCATCAAGCAGATCAAGGCGCAGATCGAGGAGACCTCCTCGGACTACGACCGCGAGAAGCTGCAGGAGCGCGTGGCCAAGCTGGCCGGCGGCGTGGCGGTGATCAAGGTCGGCGCCTCGACCGAGATCGAGATGAAGGAAAAGAAGGCCCGCGTCGAAGACGCCCTGCACGCCACGCGTGCGGCGGTGGAAGAAGGCGTGGTCCCGGGCGGCGGCGTGGCCCTGGTGCGCGCGCTGCAGGCCATCGGCCAGCTCAAGGGTGCGAACGAAGACCAGACCCACGGCATCCAGATCGCGCTGCGCGCGATGGAAGCGCCGCTGCGCGAGATCGTCACCAACGCCGGTGAAGAGCCCTCCGTGATCCTCAACAAGGTCAAGGACGGTTCGGGCAACTTCGGCTACAACGCCGCCAACGGCGAGTTCGGCGACATGATCGAGTTCGGCATCCTGGATCCGACCAAGGTCACCCGTTCGGCGCTGCAGAACGCGGCCTCGATCGCCGGCCTGATGATCACCACCGAAGCGATGGTGGCCGAGCTGCCGAAGAAGGAAGAGCCGGCGATGCCGGGCGGCGGCGGCATGGGCGGCATGGGCGGCATGGATTTCTGATCCGGCGCCAACCGTTCCACTGCGTCACGAAGAACCCCGCCGAGAGGCGGGGTTTTTCTTTTGGGCTTCCGCGGCGAGTCGGCCACCACGATTGCAGGCAGCCTACGCGACGGGCGCGTACGCGTGAGCAACTGCCATGGGGACTGCATCCTGCTCACCCGCTCCGACCTGTTGCGCCTGCTTGCCCTGCAGTGCGACGACTCGCGTGGCCCGCAGTGAACCGTGATGCCGGGATCAGGCGTTGCGCCCGCCAGGTCGCCGGCATTGGCATCGCGTCAGTTCCCGACGATGTGCGTAACGAACGACGTCCGTTAGGAACGGGCAGCTCGTCCAGGCTTTCCGGTGCGCGGGCCTTCCGATGCCGCTCAATCCACTGCTTCGAAATGCCAGTCCACGGTGACTTTGCCCAGGTTGTCCTCGCCCAGGTTGCGGGAGACATCGTCATCCTCGCTCACCCAACTGGACTTCTGGCGGCTGTTGTCTTCGATCTGGCTGCGCGACAGGACCGGGAACGCCGCGGAGCCCTGGATCGACCTGTTCGAGGTCACCACGCCCTCGCCCCAGACGGAGTTGATCCACATGTGGCCCTGGTACGTCTCCGACCCCTCGAGCCAGTTCCATCGCTCTCCCGACCCCTTGGTCTGTCCCTGCAAGTGGAACTTGTAGGTGCAGTCATTGGTGTCGAGGGTCAGGATGAGTGACGAGCCGTCTTCGGTCATGTGCGGCTCCTGACGTTGCATGGGGCCGGCGCCGCTGAAGGTGGTGAAGCCGAGGAGTTTTCCTTTCGAATCGTACCCGCGCGACGAGAAGCTGAGGCTGGTCGATCCCTGCGGCAACGGACTGTAGTACTGCACGAGGTGGTCGGCACCTCGCCACTGGCGCCGCGTGCGCTCATGCATGTCGGCGCCAAGGCGTACGCTCATGGTGTACTTGACATGGGAGTCGCCAGACGCGTTCCAGGCGTCGCGCTTCTGGCTGTAGGACACGGTCCCGGTCCAGGTCTTGTGCTTGAGCAGGTCTTCGTTGCAGGTACCTGGTTCGGCCACTGACACCGACGCGGCCTTGGTGTCCCTGGCGTTGCCGTCGATGAGCGTCAGCATCGGCACGAAGCTGCCGCGGCGTTCGAAGCGGTGCTCGGCCTCGGTCGTTGCGAGGCAGTCATCGAAGCGTTGCTTTGCCCCGCCGTCGCCGGGATCGAGTTCGCAGGCCGGTGCCTTGCGGTCCGCGGGCCAGGGAACATGCCAGGTGAACCATCCTTCCACTGGCGCGGTGCCGGTTTCGGGCCCGGCACGGAACATCCATTCGGTGGTTACGTCGGTCTTGCCTTCTGCGGTGCTGCCGTCGAGGCGGAGCGTCGGCTCATAGCTGCCGGCGGTGGCCGCCTCCAACCGCGAGGTGTACAGGTAGGTGTGCTCGGAGCTGCTGGTTTCAGTGCAGTCGGCGATGCGTTCGGGCGTGGACCCGTCGCCGAAATCCAGCGTGCACGGGATCGGCTCGCCGTCCTCCGTGGGCAGCAGCCGCCATGTGAACTCGACATCCAGCGGCGGATGGCCTTGCTGGGGGGATGCTTTGAGCTCGAGGTCAACGGCGACCCGCTTGGAGCCCTCGGACTGGTCTTCACCGAAGGCGCCGCCTTGCCAGACGCAGAGCGGGCACAGGCTGTGGTCGACCAGGACTTTGCTGCGATCGCCCGGCGTCCGCGGCGCTGCCCGCACAAGTGTCTGGCCAGGGTGTTCACCGCGCCATTCCAACTGATCTTCCTGGGGAGAGAGGATCGTCATGTCGACGCTGTACAGCTGCACCAGGTCGCTGTCGGTAACCTTGATCGGGCCCCATGTCTTCATCGGCAGGTCGATCAGGCCGGGATTGACCGCGTCGGATGCTCCTGGACTGACATGGTCGACGCCGCGCAACGCGCGCATGTAAATGTCGATGACGAAGAAGAAATGGGTCTTGAGCCTTTCGTGAACTTTGTCGTTGAACTTGACGAACGGTCCAACGGTGGCCTTGACGATATCGATCAGGTCGTTGAGCGTGATGGTCTGGGGGGTATTGCGGGCTTCGACGAGAATGTTCGAGACGGTCATGTCCTGGAGCGCGATGAGTGGCTTGGGAATGACCAGTTCGAACTTCGTCAACTTGGAGGGCAGCAGCGACGGCGCGATCTTTCCAATCACCAGGTTGGTGATGCTCAGTAGCATTGAAACGATCGTGTTGGCGGGATTCTGGGCCATGGGGCCGACACCGGCCGCAAGTATGATGTTGGCGTAGGAGTCCGCGGTCGGCTTGATTACTGTTCTCGCCAGTTCATCGAGCAGTCCGTGAATCTGCATCTTGCAGGCGAGGTCGAAGTCCGGGCCGCCCGCGCGGCACTTGGGCCCCGTCAACCAGGACATTGGATTGAATCCCGGGGACGCCGTAGGCGCCAGCGACAGCAGCATGGGGAATCCAGCGCCCGCGGCTGGTAACACGGGGGTGACGCCGACGCCGACGCCGGTCGGGCCGACGCCGAGCGCGCCGGCGAATGCCTCCAGCTGGGCCGCAACGCCGCCGGATGCCAGCAGCGCGTCGATCAGTTCGAGGTCCGGCTTGGTGCCTTCCAGCATCGGCGAGGTGCCGGTGAGCACCGCCGCCAGTGAGCGGTCTCCGTCGCTCACCAGTCCCCGCAGCACCGCCAGCAAGGCACGGCGGTGCGCACGCTCCTGTTCGTCGTCGGCGGGCAGCGATTCGAAGATGCGCTCGTAGGCGGCGGTGATCGCTTCCAGCGAGCGCTGCACCTTCGCGGTGGTGCCCGGTGCGCGTGGCAGGTCTGTCACGCGCAGGCCGGTGCGGCTGGTCGCGATGATCCGTCCGTTGCGCCGGACTTCGACAGCCTGTGTTGCGGACGGTGGTGTCGGCCAATCGCCCTGGTCCATGTAGATCGGAACGCGCACCTGCAAGCGACCGTCGTCGAGCCGCTGTGCCGCCGCAGGTCGCCCGCCAACGGTGACCTCGAAGGGTTGGTCCGCGGATAGAGTCAGGCCCTCCAGCGCGATCGCCTGTCCGGGCGCGCCCTCGCCGGGATTCAGGGTCAGTGCAACTGGTGGCGCGAGCGGCTGTGCGACATCCGGGGCAGCGGCATTCAAGGCAGGTGTCTTCGCGGCGTGGCCGTCCGTCACCGCGTGCTGGCCATGGGACGCGGGCCACATCAACACCGCGATCGCGATCGCGACGACAGCCGCGATGCCCGCGACCACGGCGCGGCGATGCGGCAACCACAGGTAGAACCGCCGCAACGCCGGGAATGCCGTACCGCGCAGCCCATGCCCAAGCGCGGGGATGGCACGCAGGACAATGAAACCTGCGATCGCGGCCAACAGCGCGAACAGGTGTCGGCCCAGGAACAGCAATCCCCGGCCGGTGGTGAGGGAGATGCGCTTGAGCGCCGCTTTCCAGTGTGTGGCCATGCGATGTCCGTGGATGGATGGCGTATGCGGTGGGTGGCTGCGGACCCTGGCGCCGTCTGGCGTATGCGGTCCGCGGCGATGGATCAGCGCGCTTCGTAGTGGAGCGTGCCTTCGAGGCCGGCGGCTTCGCCGTCCGGGTCGAAGCGCAGGTGGAAGCCCTTGCGGCGGTCCACGCGCAACGTGGTGTTGATGCTGCCCGGCTGGCCCGGACCCACCACGAACTCCGCCGCGGTGCCGGTGTTGCCGTGGAGCGACACCCGCACCGTCCCCTGCTGCACGCTGAAGTGCCCCTGGACCCGGGCCAGGCGCCGCTGGCTGTCGACCGGCAGGCTGGCGAAGACCGTGCGGTCGAACCGGGCGGCGGCGAGCGTGCAGTCGCGGCGGAACTCGTTGCCGAAGCTCAGGCCGGAGCAGTCCTTGCGCACCGCATGCGGCGGGGCCTCGCAGGCCGGGATGACGACGGCGAGGCCGATGGCGGCGAACAGCGCGCGCCATGGCCGCGCGCCCGCGTCCCGCGCGGGCACGCCGGTCATCGCGAAGTGACCTTCAGCTGTTCGACCTTGCCGGAGGCGGGGACGTCGCAGCTGTCCTGGCCGGAGAACCCGGCGACGGGCATGTTCGCGGTGCCCTCGGCCGCGCCGGCCGCCATCGCGTGGCAGCTGGAGCCGTTCATCACGCCGCCGTTCTGGCAGGTGATCGCCAGGCTCCAGCAGGCCTCGAAGGCGCCATCGCCGCCGGTGCGCCTGACCTGGCAGTCGACGCCGTGTGGACCAGGCGTGCCGCAGTCCACGCGTGCGGCATCGCGCCCGGCGCCGCCGGTGCACGCGCCCAGCAGCAGCGTGGCGATGGCCAGGGCGGCACGGGTCATGGAGTTGTTGCGCATCGGTGTCGTGCTCCGGTTGGTGTCGCGGTTCGGGTGTCAGTCGCCAATGACGATGGAGGCGGTGTTCCGGGTCCCGCCGGCGGAATCGGGCCGGAAATCCAGCTGGAACCGCGTCGCGAACGGGTCGCGTGCCTGCCAGTCCTGGATCCTGAGCGGGCGGGTCGCCTGGCCGTCGCGCAGTTGCGCCGTGACCAGGTAGCGGCCGATCGGCACGTCCTCGACCTGGTGGCGGTCGACCCAGTAGTGGTCGCCCCGCCGCAGCCGCAGCGTCTTCCCTTCGGAGCCGTCGATCAGCGGGCCGCTGGGCACCAGGGTCAGTTCGACGTCGTCCAGGTCGCCGTCGAAGCCGATGTCCGGGCTGAGCTGGATGAACCCGCCGTAGTAGCCGTAGGGGTCGCCCGGCGTGCGTCCCTCCAGTTTCCAGGAGAAGTTGCGCACCGCGCCTGTCTCATCGAACGAATCGACCTGGTCCGGATGCAGTTCCAGGGTGTAGGTCTTGCCGTTGTATTCGCGCTGCAGCGAGGCATGTGCGGTCCAGGCGCCGGGTTGCACCCTGATCCGGTAGCGGCCGTCCTCGCCCGACGAGCCGCGGATGTAGGACGCGTAGAACACGCTGTTGTCCAGCAGGATCTTCGCGCCGGCGACGGGTGCGCCTCGCGCGTCGACGACCTTGCCGGTGGCGTAGCCATGCTCCGCCTCCGCACCATCGCTTGCGCCGTGTCCCGAGCAGGCGGGCAACCCGGGCAGCATCAGGGCTGCCAGCAGGGCCAGGGATTTCCTCATTTCGATCATGGCGCTCTGGCCGCGGTTGTCGGAATCGGACCCGGAAGCCATCAGCGCCGCAGCAGGCCGCGCAGCAAGCCCTTCGCAGCGTCCTTGACCGTGTCCTCCGCGGAATCCCTGATCGACTCCTTGGTCGATTCCCTTGCCGATTCGGTACCGGCCGCAGCCATCCCGGGGACCAGCGAAGCGGTGGACCTGTTGCGCACGTGCACCGTGCCGCCGGTGGTGGCGATGCTGCGCCCGCCACCGTGGGCGGTGATCTGCACCATCGGCTCGGCCTTGCCCAGGCCGGCGAAGACCTCGCCCGGGATGCGGCATTCGCGAGCGTCCGCGCCCAGCAGCGTGCGCTGGCCGGTCCACCCGGCGATTTCCGCGTCGGTCAGGAAGTCGAGCAGTTCCGGGCCGGCGTAGGCGTCGCGCGCGCTGCTCCACAGCACGATGGTGTCGCCCTCCGACGCGGTGGCGTGTATGAAGTAGGCGCGCGCGCCGGCCACTTCGTTCCAGCGCATGATCGGGCCGTCGGCCGCCTTGCCGTCCATCCGGGGCGCCAGGGCCGGCAGGAAGTCATGGGCGTGCGCCAGTTCGAACTGCATCGGCTGGGCCAGGCCACCGGCGGTGACGCGGTGCGCACCGACCAGCGAGGCCTTGTCGGATACCGACTTGCGACTGGACGGGTTCGGCCAGAGCACCTGGCCCTCGCCGGCCTGGAAGTCCATCGCCGTGGTCCTGCGCGGGAGCGGCGCCTTGCCGGCCTGCACCGGCTTGCCGTTGCGGAAGCTGAGGGTGTAGGTGAGCGGCTGGCCGGCGCCGGCCTTGTCGCCGCATCCCCAGTAATAGCGGACCTTGTACGGGCCGCCATCGGCCGGAGCGGGGTCGTTCTGGGTGGCGGGCGCGACGGCGGCCTGGGCGGGAGCGACGGCCAGCAGGTCGATTCGCTCGCCCAGCTTCAGGCCCTTCGGCACGTCCTGGTGCGCGGTGGTGCCGGGCTGGCGGGGGTTGTGCAGGGCCACGTCCAGGTAGCGGCCGGGCATGCCCGGATGGCGGGCCATGCCGTAGCTTGGCTGAAAGCCCCCCATGCGGCCGAGGGCGCCCATGCCGGGCATGCCCGGCATGGCGTGGGTGACGACGTCGATGTGCAGTTCGGCCTGGGCGGACTGGGCCTGCGCGGGGCCGGCGAACAGGGCCGCGCCGGCAAGCGCCAGCAGGGAAGGAGAGAGCAGGGAAGCCTGGGACATGGCCTGGATCACCGGATGAGGGGGGCCGAAACGGCGGCCCGACCGGTCCGGCACGATCCGGACCCTTCATCCACGAGATCTGGAGACGGGGACTGACAGCGGACTGCGACGCCGGTTCCGGACGAGTACAAAGGCCACGTACCGTGGCGATCAGGTGCCCGCGTGCGGCCGCGCCGCGTGATGCGCGGCGCCACTACCCGTTATGGGAGGACCAGGCAGGTCGCTTCGGTGGGCCCGGCCAGGCACGCCGACAGCGGCGCCAGCGTGGTCCGGGCCCCAAGCCTGGAGGCAAGTCGGCCGGCGTCGTCCCGGTCTTCCCCGCGGTGCATGAGCAGGGCCGACAGCATCCACGGGCGCATCCACTCGCGTTGTCCATCGACGGGTGGGTGCCGGCCACGCAATTCCCGCAGCAGCGCCGATGCGGCAGCCGTCTGGCCGGTCACCAGCAACCATTCCGCGCGTGCCTGCAGGTAGGCCAGCGGCGCCTGTTCCACGTCCGCGGAGGCGCAACCCGAGAGGGTCCGCCCGGCCGCGGCGGCATCGCCCCGGCGCAACAGCACCGAAGCGCGCAGGCCGCAGGCCTTCACCGCATCCACGTGCCGCGTGCGCCGGTGGCGGGCCAGCAGCTCGTCGCTGCGTGCCAGCGCCTGCAGCGCCTCGGCCGCGTGCGCGCCGGCCGCCGCGGCATAGGCCAGGCCGGAAGAGCAGCGTTCGCCGGGCAGGCTGTCGTCGTCCAGTTCGCGGAGCATGTCCAGGCTCTGCCGGAACAGCGGCAGCGATTCGTCGTGCTGGCCCCGCTGTTGCAGCACCAGGCCGAGGTTGCAGCGGGTCATTGCGCGCAGCATCAGCGGACGCTGCAGGCTGCGGTCGGCCACGGCGATCGATTCGCGGGCCAGCGCCTCTGCCTGGTCGAGCAGGCCCAGGTCGCGGTAGGTATGGGTCACGTCGCTGAGGGTGAAGGCTAGGCCACCACCGTCAGCGGCATACAGCCTGCGTGCGATGCGCAGCCGTTCCTCCTGGACCGGCAGACGAAGGCGTGGATCGTGCCCGGGCCCGGCCAGCGCTATCGACAGGCCGTTGAGCGCGTTGAGGTGACGGATAGAGTCCTTCAGGTCGCTGGCTGCGATTTCGGCCACCAGCGCCCGGAACATCTCCTCGGCCGCCTGGCGATCGCTTTGCAGCAGCGCTTCGGCGAGCGAGATGCGGGCGCGCAGGCTCTCGTTCGGCGGTGCATCCCAGCGTTCGTTGAACGCCACCGCCTGCCGGTAGTGCGAAGCCATCGCCGACGCATCGCCTTCGCGCCTGGCGTGGCGCCCGAGTTCCCAGTGCGCGCGCGCCAGTTCACCGGCCGAACCGTCCGCGTGCGGTGCAAGCAGCTGCAGTGCCTGCTCGAGGTCCTCGCGCGAGCGGACGTAATCGTCCAGGTTGTAGCGCACGCTGCCTGTAAGCAGCAGGATGTCTGCGGCGGCCAGCGGATCCTTGGCCAGGTATTGGCCGCGCGCGCCTTCGGCAGCGGCGGCCATCACGTCATCGACCCGGGCCGCACCGCCGTCCCCGGCGCGCGCGCTGATGAACATGTTGCCGAGGAAGTCGCGCACGGCTTCCGCGCGGTGCGCGCGCTGGCGCGCGCTTTCCGCCTCGCGGCGGGCGAAGTCGGCCTGTTCCAGCGCTTCGGTCGCATGCTGGCGGGCGATGCCCGCCTGCCACATCGTGGCACCGGCGCCGGCGGCGATCGTCACGGCGAGCACGGCGGCGGCGGCGGCGGACAGCCGGTGCCGGGCCAGGAACTTGCGCAGGCGGTAGCCGCGCGTCGGATCCTGCGCCAGCACCGGCCGACCATCGAGCCAGCGGCGCAGGTCTTCGGCCATCGCCTCGACGGTGGGGTAGCGCTGCTCCGGCACGTCGGACAGCGCCTTGAGCAGCACCCGATCGAGGTCGCTCTTCAGCGGCACGTAGTGGCGGTGATAGGCGTCGTCGCTGCTGCGCACCAGCAGCGAAGGCCGGGTGGTGTCGGCGCCAACGGTCACTGACTGTGGCGTGCGGCCGGTCAGCAGCCGGTGAAGCAGCGCGCCCAGTCCGTAGACATCGACCGCAGTGCTTGGCGGATCGCCGCGCAGCTGTTCGGGCGCCGCATAGCCGGGCGTGAGCGCGCGCCACAGGGTCTGCGTGCGTTCGCACTCGGCATCGGTGAACTGGCCGATGCCGAAGTCGAGCAGGCGCACGTGTCCGCCCGCTTCCACCAGCACATTGGACGGCTTGAGGTCGCGATGGACCACCAGGCTGCGGTGCGCCCACGCCACGGCGCTGCAGACCTGCAGCGACAGCTCCACGATCGCGCGCGCATCCGGCGCATGCGTATCGCACCAGCGGTCGATGCGCTCGCCCTCGACCAGCGGCATCGCCAGCCAGCAGGTGCCATCCTCGGCCA
>Ga0233369_1000309_pt1 | contig 22436 bp, 12 predicted proteins | sample ElkDunMinimDraft_26_FD_191537 | JGI IMG/M metagenome (GOLD analysis project Ga0233369, IMG submission 191537) | Fecal eukaryotic communites from dung pellets of Tule Elk in California, USA - Elk Dung D16 | ecosystem: Host-associated > Mammals > Digestive system > Large intestine > Fecal | place... | reverse complement strand
GACCGACCTCGATGCGGTCATGGCGATCGAAGTGCGCGCCTACCCGTTTCCCTGGACACGGGGCATTTTCGACGACTGCCTGCGCGCGGCGTATCCGGCCTGGCTGTTGAATGTCGACGGCCGCATCGCCGGCTACGGCGTGCTGAGCATCGCTGCCGGTGAGGCCCATGTGCTCAACGTCTGCGTCGACCCCGAGCTGCAGGGTCGCGGCCACGGCCGTCGGTTGTTCCGCGCGCTGGTCGATATTGCCCGCAAGCTCGGCGCGCAGCGTGTCTTTCTGGAAGTGCGGCCGTCGAATCCGGCCGCCGTCGCGCTCTATCACGCCGAGGGCTTCAACGAGATCGGCCGTCGTCCGCGCTATTACCCGGCGCACAATGGTCGCGAGGACGCGATCGTGATGGCGCGCGAACTGTTCGACGACGGCTGACACGCCATCCGTCCCCCGTACCGCGCGCGCCTGCGCCCCGACCGGAGCATCGCCATGGGCGACCAGACCCGAATTCCCGACGAAACCCGAATTGCGCTGCTGATCGACGCCGACAACGCCCCGGCCGCGAAGATCGACGTGATCCTGGCCGAAGTCGCCCGCCACGGCGTCGCCAACGTGCGCCGCGCCTACGGCAACTGGAAGAGCCCGCACCTGGGCAGCTGGGAAAAGGTGCTGCACGAGTACGCGATCCGGCCGATCCAGCAGTTCGCCTACAGCACCGGCAAGAACGCATCGGACATGGCGATGGTCATCGACGCGATGGACCTGATGTATGCGCGCAACCTCGACGGTTTCGCGATCGTCTCCAGTGATGCCGACTTCACTCCACTGGTGATGCGGCTGCGCAGCGATGGCTATGCGGTCTACGGGTTCGGCCAGGAGAAAACCCCGACGCCCTTCGTCAAGGCGTGTTCGACGTTCCTGTACCTGGAGAAGCTGCGGGCGGCTGACGACGTCGACGACGGTGCCACGGTGAGGCCCCGCACCGGCGCGCAGCTGCAGGCCGACCGGGAGCTTGTACAGCTGCTGCGCAATGCGGTATCGGCCGGCGCCGACGATGGCGGCTGGTCGCATCTGGGCGAGGTGGGCAGCCACGTGCGCAACCAGGGCTCGTTCGATGCCCGCAACTACGGCTACCGCAACCTCAGCGCGCTGATCGATGCGATGGGCCTGTTCGAGGTGCGGCGCAACGGCCAGGCGGTGGAGATCCGCGAGAAACCCAAGGCGGCCGCCGCCACGACCGCCTCGCGGCAGCGCGGGCGCCGGACCAGGCCGGCGGCAACCGACTGACGGCAGGCGCCGTCGCCCGGTTCAGTACAGATCGACCGGGTCCACATCCAGCGACCAGCGCGCGCGCCGGGCTTCGGGCAGGGCATGGATGTCCGGGAGCGCGGCATCGAGGATGCCGTGCAGGCGCGGACGCTGGTCGCTGGCGATCAGCAACTGCGCGCGATAGCTGCCGGCCCGCCGCGGCATCGGTGCGACGACCGGGCCGTCGAGGAGCAGGGTCGGCATTCCGGCTGCATCGCGCGTCACATACGTTGCGAGCACCCGCCGCGCGGCCTGGAGGAATGCCATCGGCGGGTCGGCCTGCTGGGATTCGGCGCGCAGCAGGGCAAGCGGCGCGAACGGCGGAAAGCCTGCCGCCTCGCGCTGCGCCAGCTCTCCGGCGGCAAAGGCGTGGTAACCGCCATTGATCAGCGTCAGCAGCAGCGGATGCTCGGGATGGTGGGTCTGCAGCAGCACAAGGCCCGGCTTGTCGGCGCGCCCGGCACGGCCGGCCACCTGGATCAGCAGTTGCGCGAGTTTCTCGCCGGCGCGGAAATCGGCCGAAAACAGGCCCTCGTCGATGCCGACGACGCAGACCAGGGTCAGATTGGGCAGGTCATGGCCCTTGGCCAGCATCTGCGTGCCGATCAGCACGCCCGGCCGGTTGCCGAGCGAGCCGAGCAGGTCTTCGAGCGCATCGCGGCGGCGTGTACTGCCGCGATCGATGCGCAGCACCGGCACGTCCGGCAGGCGCGCGGCGAGCAGTTCCTCGATGCGTTCGGTGCCCACACCCTGCGGCTGCAGGCCGAGGCTCGCGCAGTCGGGACAGGCCGGCGGCGCGCTCGCGCGATGGCCGCAGTGGTGGCACTGCAGCCGGCGCCCGCCCGCATGCACCGTCATCGGATGGGGCCGATCAGGCGTGCTGCAGCGCGGGCAGTGCGCGCTCCAGCCGCAGTCGTGGCACAGCAGCACGGGCGCGTAGCCGCGCCGGTTCTTGAACACCAGCACCTGGCCACCGGCAGCGAGCGCGGACGTGATCGCGGCCAGCAGCTCGGGTGAGAGGCCCGCCTCGAGCGGGCGCTTGCGCACGTCCAGCACGCGTACCACCGGCGGTTTGGCCACCCCCGCACGATGGCTCAGGCGCAGGTGCGCATAGCGTCCGGACACCGCGTTCTGCAGCGATTCCAGCGACGGCGTCGCGCTGCCCAGCAGCACCGGCACATCCAGCGCCTTGCCACGCACCAGCGCGAAGTCACGCGCGTGGTAGCGGATGCCATCCTGCTGCTTGTAGCTGCCGTCATGTTCCTCGTCGACCACGACGAGGCCGGCGTCGGGAAGCGGCACGAACACCGCCGAGCGGGTGCCGACCACCACACGCGCCTCGCCGCGGGCCGCGGCCGCCCAGACCCGCGCCCGCTCGCCGTCGCCGAGCCCCGAATGCAGCGCATGCACCGGTACCCCCAGCCTCGCGCGGAAGCGGGCGAGGGTCTGCGGGGTCAGGCCGATCTCGGGCACCAGCACCAGCGCCTGGCGCCCGCGCGCGAGGCAGTCGGCGATCGCGGCCAGATAGACCTCGGTCTTGCCGCTCCCGGTGACGCCGTCGAGCAACAGCGCGGCGAAGCCGGTGCACGCGGCGACGGCGTCCACGGCCTGGCGCTGCTCGTCATGCAGGGGCGGGCCCGCCTGCGGCGCCGGCGCCAGCTGCGAGGCCGGAATCGCGAATCGCTCCGCAAGGCCGCGCGCAGCGAGGGTCCGCGCTGCTGCACGCCAGCCCTCCATTGCCAGCTCAAGCGCTTCCTCGTCGCGCGGCCCGGCAGCCAGCAATGCCGCCAGCCGCTGCGGTCGGCCCCCGGCCTTGAGTCCGGCGGCCGCGGTGGCCCCTGCCTCCGTCAGCCGCCAGGCCCAGGCATGGGTATCGGGCATTGCGTCTCCCCTGCGCAGCGACGCCGGCAGGGCAGTCGCCAGCACCTCGCCGAGGGGGGCGTGGGTATAGCGTGCGAGCCAGCGCAACGAGGCCGCCAGCTCGCCGGCGAGAAGCGGGGCATCGTCCAGCCACTCGAGGGCCTCGCGAAGAGGCTGCGCAGGGTCCTCGGGCGCGCCGATCTCGGCGACCACGCCCACCAGCTCCCGCGGTCCGAACGGCACCCGGACGCGGCGGCCCGCATCGCCGGGCACGGCGGCCGGCGAGCCCGGGGGCGGGTGGTAGTCGAACAGGCGCGGTAGCGGTACCGGCAGCGCGACGCGCAGGACAGGAGGCGTGGGAGCGGGCACGGTCACCGGCAAAGTCTATCGGGTCGCTCGCCGGCTGTTTGCCCAGTTGCGGCACCAAGCTCTGAAGATTGGAACAAAGGTCGCGCAAGTGCCCGAAAGAAAAGGGATTGGCGCTTATCCACACGATCTGTGGATAAGTCTGTGCATGAAGCTCGTCGAAAGGGACGTTATGCGGTGTTCAGTGGCCCGATCACTGCTTTGGACAAAAAAGTGCCAGGCCTGGAATTCCCATTGAAATCAGGTAGTTGGCCGTGAAACATTGGTTTCATGGCGATCCGCGTTTGGTTGATCTTCAGCCCGATGACACATTTGTGAACCCTGTGAACAACCAGTCCCCTCTAGCACCATCTGTGGAACGTTTCGGGCTCGGCTTGTCAAGGTTTTGGGTGCGCGCAGCGGATCGTTATGATGCGTCGTCGTAAACGCGGGCCAAGATGACCACGCCTTCGCAATCTGCTCCCCAGGGCATGTCCTCCGCCGTCGCCGCATTCCTGCGCGGGATCGAGCGGCGGGCCGCTGCATTCGCCCAGTGGCAGAGCGGAGACATCGAGACCGGCGACGCCGCACTGGCTGTGGCGATGACCGACTTCGCCGCGATGGCGACCCAGACGCCATTCCCGGACTGGCCGCGGCGCTTCTGGGCGCAACTGCTGGCATCGCCGGCCCTGCGCGCACCCGGCGTGCTCGCCGAGGATGGCGATGGCCTGCCGGCGCTGGCCGGCCTGTCGGGCGGGCCGCGGGTCACCGTGTTGTTGCGGATGGTCGCCGGCCTGCCCGAGCACGAGGCCGCCGTGGTGCTGGGCGTGACCCGGGCGACCTATCGCCTGGGCCTGCAACGCGCGCTGCCGCACCGCGAGGACGGCAGCCCCGACCCGCAGGCCTGGAGGCGGATTGCCGAGGCGGCCCAGACGGCGATCCGTCAGCTGCCGCCGGATCGACTTGCGCGACTGGCCGGGCTGCGCGAGGCCGCGCTCCGCGGACAGGTGCCGCCGCTGCGTCGGTTTCCATTGCAGTCCCAGGTGCAGGCACAGGCCCCTGTCAGCGAAGCGCCGGCGCACCGGAGACCGGCGCGCTGGATGTGGCCGGCCCTGATCCTGGTGCTGGTCGCGACCGCTGCTGCGCTGGCGATGACCTGGCGCGACGCCTGGTCCGGGGACGCCGGGGTGGACGACGACACCCCGATCCGGATCGAGGCGCTGCCGGCGCAATCGCCCGCCGCCACCTACGACGACGCGGATGCGCTGCTGATCGAGCCGGACTTCGACCTGCTGGCCGAACCCGATACCGCGGTCTGGCGCTACGACCCGGCATTCTATGCCTGGCTGTCGACTCGCCTGGAGACTCCGATCGACGACACCCGGGACGCCCATCTCGACAGCGTGCAGGAATCACCCGAGGCTGGACTGGAGACCGCCGATGCCGGGCTCTGAGCGCTGGATCCGCTGCATGGGGGCGGCTCTCGGCCTTCTGCTGGCGATGCCGCCAGCGTGGGCTGTGCTGCCGCCGGCCCTGCAGAGCGCCGGGCTTCCCGCCGCCGAGCGCGAGCAGCTGGAAGCGCGCGCCGCGCGGCTTGCCCGGATGACGCCCGCCGAGCGCGCCAGGCTTTCCGCTCGCGTCGCCGCCTGGCAGGCGCTGCCGGCGGCCGAGCGCCAGCGCCGCCGCATTGCCCATGAGGCCGCCGCGACACTGCCGCATGCCGAGCGCGTGCGTCTGCAGCAGGCCGCGACCCACTTCGCGGCGCTGCCCGAGGCTGAGCAGCGCACCCTGCGACTGGAATTCGAACAGCTCGACCAGGGGCTGCGTCGCGGCTGGTTGCTGGGGCCGGTCCTGGGCCTGGACTGGCCGGGCTTGCATCCGCTGTTCTCGGCGATGCCCGAGGCCGAGCGCATGCCGGCATTGCTGGCCCTGCGCGCGACCTCGCCGCAGGCACGCGCGGACCTGGCGGCGCTGGCCCAGCGCACGCCGCCGCACGAACGCGCGGCGTTGCGCCGTGCGTGGCTGGCGGTACCGGTCGAGTCACGGGACGCCTGGCTGCGCGCCCGGGTGGCGGGGGCGCCATGATCGAGTGCCCTGGCGCCCCGGCGACCGTTCGCAGCTGACGCCGGCGCTCCGCGAGTCGTCACGGCTCGGCGGAAGGACACCCGGCGGAGCGGCCGCTGCCGCGCAGACGCCGTCTGCGCCTCGAAGCCGTGCCGGCCTGCGCGCCGTCGCTGCAGCCAGCGCGAGGTGTGCGTCAGCCGGATCCGCAGGCCGAGGTCTGGCTGATCGGAATGGCTCGCGTGCTCCCAGCTCCACTGCGGATCGCCCGCGACGCTGCAGGCCAAACTATGCCGGGTGCGAATCCGCGCCGTGTCGGCTGCGGGAAGCCGCTCGCCGCGCTACAGCGCATAGAGGGCATATCCGGCCATCGGAATCGCCACGCTGAGGAACAGTGCGAAGTACAGCAGGCCCAGGACCCCGAACTTGAGCAGTGTTCGCGGCCACGACTGGCCGTACACGCGCTTCTGCATCAGCAGCAGATAGACCGGCATCGCCCACAGCAGGGCGGTCTGTATGACGTGGACGGTGCCGGCGGCCCAGGGCGCACGCGCCGCAAGCCAGGGCGCCGCGAGGGCGCCGCAGAACACCAGCAGCAGGCCCAGCATCAGCGCTGCGTGGCTGTAGAGGCCGACCACCACATGCTCCAGATAGAGCCTGCGCTGGAACAGGTAGAGCAGCTTGAGCAGCACCGCGAACAGCGGCACCAGGATGAACAGTGCGGTCGGCGCAACACCGAGGACCGCGCGCACGAAGAGTTGTGGCTCCTCGCGCAGGCGCATGACGTTGCGCTCGATGCGCTCACCGATCGGGCCGCCGATGGTCGGCGGGCCTGACATCGGCATGTCGACATCGCCGGACGCGGGCGCCGCCGCGGCTTGTGCGTCACCGGCTGGCGTACCGTCTGCGGGAACCGCATCGGCGCTGGCCGGCGTTGCGCCGTCGGGCGCGAGTGCCGCGATCCGCGCGTCCGCTTGCGCGCGCACTTCCGCCGCGGCGATCTCCAGTTGCGGTGTCATGCCCGGCAATGCGCCGACGGAGCGGCGGGTCTGGGCGATGCCGGCCAGTGCGTCGTCGCGCCTCGTCCGCACCTCGCCGACGCTCCGCGCCTGCGCGAACTCGGTGGCGACATCGTCGGTGCGCACCATCTGGCCCGTCTGGACATCCTGCATCGCGTCTTGGATCACGAACTTCGCGACGAAGAACGTCAGCAGCGTCAGGATCACGAACAGCCGCATCGGCGCGACGTAACGCACACGCTGGCCGTCGAGATAGCGGTTCGCGATACGGCCCGGCACGAACAGGTCGCGCACCGTCCGGAATATCCGGCCGTCGAGATGCCAGAACGACTCGAACACTTCCTCCACCGCGTGTCCGACATGCCGCACGGGGCTGTGCGTGGACTGGCCGCAGGCATGGCAGTAATGGCCGTGGAGCAGGGTGCCGCAGTTTTCGCAGCTGCGCGGCAGCTCGTCGGCAGGCAGGGAGGATCGGGACATACGCGGACGGAATTCCTGACAGAGGCGCGGCCCGACGGCCGCGGACCCGGGAACAAGGGATGAAGTGGGAGGCCGCGGGTCACGCCCCGTGTGCGGCCTGCCGCTAGAATGCACGCTCTTCGCGCCCCGGTGCCAGCGCACGCATCCGTCGTCCGCGCGGCCGAAGTCGCCCGAGCCCCCTGCATGTCTTCCGCTGTCACGCTGCCGCCCCTGGGTCACGAGGTGCGGCGTACCGCCGTTCTGGCCGCTCCGCTGGTCGCAGGTCACGTCGCCACCGGCCTGATCGGCTTCGTCGATTCCGTCATTGCCGGCCACCACGGCACCGCCACGCTGGCCGCCGTGGCGGTGGGCACGGCGATCTTCTGGCTGCCGCTGATGGTGCCGATGGGCACGCTGATGGCGGTGCCGCCCGCGGTCTCCCAGCTCGATGGGCAGGGCCGCCATGCCGAGGTGGGCCCGCTGTTCCGCCAGGCGCTGTGGCTGGCGGCCGGCCTGGGCATCGCGCTGTTCGGTCTGCTGACCCTGCTGGCGGCGGCGCTCGGTCCGTTCGGGATAGCGGCCGACATCGTGCCCGGCGCCACTGCCTTCCTGCATGGCATCCGCTGGGGCGTGCCGGCGCTGACGCTGTACTTCTGCATGCGCTACCTGAGCGACGGCCTGCACTGGACGCTGCCGACGATGGTGTTTGGCTTCGGCGGCCTCATCGTGCTGGTGCCGATGGGCTACGCGCTGGCGTTCGGCTGGGGGCCGTTTCCCGAAGGCGGCGCGGGCGGGCTGGGCCTGGCCTCGGCCATCATGATGTGGACGCAGTCGGCCGCATTCGCGGTGTACCTGGCGTTCTCGAAGCGGTTTGCGCGCTACGCGCTGTTCACCCGGTTCGACCCGCCGCGCTGGCCGGAGATCCGCTCGCTGCTGCGCACCGGCCTGCCGATCGGGGTCACCGTGACGATGGAGGGCAGCCTGTTCGTCGTGACCGCCCTGCTGATCGGGCGGCTCGGCGAAATCGAGGCGGCCGCGCACCAGATCGCGATCAACGTGGCCGCACTGTGCTTCATGGTGCCGTTCGGACTGGCCGAGGCCACCACCGTGCGGGTGGGCAATGCGATCGGGCGGGGCCTGGGCAGCGCCGGCGTCCGCCGTGCCGGCTTCGCGGGCCTGGTTCTCGTGCTGGCGACCCAGACCCTCTCCGGCATCGCCCTGCTGCTCGGGCACGAGCACGTGGTACGCATCTACACGGACGATGCTGCGGTGGCCGCGCTCGCCGGCGCACTGCTGCTCTATGCCGCGGCCTTCCAGTTTCCCGACGGCATCCAGGCCCTGTCGGCCGGCGCGCTGCGCGGGCTCAAGGACACCCGCGTGCCGATGTTCCTCGCTGCCGCCGCGTACTGGGGCGTGGGCATGAGTCTCGGCGCCACGCTCGGCCTGGGGCTGGGCTGGGGACCGAAGGGCATGTGGGTGGGCCTGATCGCCGGGCTCACCGTCGCCGCGGTGCTGCTCGGGGGGCGTTTCCTGCGCAGCAGCCACCGCGTGCCCGCCGTGTACACGGTCCAGCCGTCACGATGACGACCTGCGCATGCGCCGTACCGCCGGCCCGGGTAGTCTGCCGATCTGGACGGGTCATTGATCGCTGCTGTCCGCAGTTGCAACCCGCCTTTCTTCCGATGGAGTCGTTCTACCCATGAGTACTGTGCAGCCCCCGCGCGCGCCGCTGACGCGCTTCATCGTCGGCATCTGGGACGGGATGAACTTCATCCGCCGGCTGACCCTCAACCTGCTGTTCTTCGGGCTGCTGCTGCTTGTCGGATTGCTGGTGCTGATCGCGATCGTCGGCGGCGGCGGGCGGCAGGCGCCGCTGCTCGAACGCACCACGCTGGTCGTCGCCCCGGAAGGACTGCTGGTCGAGCAGTACCGCACCGATCCCTTCATGCGCGCGCTGGCGCAGAGCAGTGGCAGCGGCGTCGGCGAGGTGCAGCTGCGCGACGTGCTGCGCGCGCTGGAGGCGGCGAAGACCAACGACCACATCGAGCGGGTGCTGCTGCGCACCGACCGCATGACGTTCTCCGGCTATGCCTCGATGCGCGAAGTCGCCGACGCGATTGCCGAGGTACGCGCGGCCGGCAAGCAGGTGGTCGCGTTCGGTGAATACTTCGGCCAGCAGCAGTACCTGCTCGCCGCGCAGGCCGACGAGGTCTATCTCGATCCCGAAGGCGGGATGATGCTCGAGGGCATCAGCGGCTATCGCCAGTACTACCACGAGGCGCTGGCCGACAAGCTCGGCGTGGACGTGCATCTGTTCAAGGTCGGCGAATACAAGTCTGCGGCCGAACCCTACATCCTCGACGGTGCTTCGCCCGAGGCGAAGGAGGCCGACCTCTACTGGATGAACGACATCTGGCAGCGGTTCGTGGCCGACATCGGCCGGGTGCGCGGCATCGCCCCCGAGGTGCTCAATGCAGGCATCGACACCCTGCCGCAGGGCATCGTCGCGGCGCAGGGCGATCTGGCCCGCTACGCGTTGTCGCAGCGGCTCGTCGATGGCCTGAAGACGCGCGAGGAAGTGGAGCAGCTGCTGGTCGAGCGCGGCGTTGCCGATGACGACGCCGATGGCGGCTTCCGCCAGGTGTCGATGGACGATTTCCTCGCCCAGGTCGCGCCGGTCGGCGGTGTCGACCGGCGCGCCCAGGTGGCGGTGGTCGTTGCCGAAGGCAACATCACCGGCGGCAACCAGCCTCCGGGCGCGATCGGTGGCGAGTCCACCTCGGCGCTGCTGCGCGAGGCGCGCGAAGACGAACACGTGAAATCGGTGGTGCTGCGGGTGGATTCGGGCGGTGGCGAAGTGTTCGCCTCCGAGCAGATCCGCCGCGAGGTCGTTGCACTCAAGGCCGCCGGCAAGCCGGTCGTGGTGTCGATGGGTGATGTCGCCGCATCGGGTGGCTACTGGATCAGCATGAACGCCGATCGCATCTACGCCGATGCCTCGACGATCACCGGCTCGATCGGCATCTTCGCGGTGGTTCCGACTTTCCCGCGCACGCTGGCCAAGATCGGCGTGCACACCGACGGCGTCGGCACCACGCCGATCGCCGGTGCGTTCGACCTCACCCGCCCCCTGCAGCCCGGAGCCGGGCAGGCGATCCAGGCGATCATCGATCGCGGCTACGGCAACTTCATCGACAAGGTGGCGGACGCGCGCGGCCGTAGCCCGGAAGAGATCGATCTGGTGGCCCGAGGGCGCGTGTGGAGTGGCGACCAGGCGCTCGCGCGCGGCCTGGTCGACGAACTCGGCGGCCTGCGCGTCGCGATCGCCAAGGCCGCCGAACTCGGTGGGCTGGAGAGTGACGGCTGGCGCGTGCGTTACATCGAAAAGTCCGCGACCCCGTTCGGACGCTTCCTGACCGGCTTCGTGAGTGGCCGCCTGGGTGGTGCCCTGGTCGGCCACAGCGACCTCGCCCGTGGACTGCTGGCGCGGGTGGTGCCGCGCGCCGAACAGGATCTGCAGCTGCTCGAGAGCGTGATCACGCCGCAGCCCGGCCGCCCGGTCAAGGCCGTCGCGTACTGCTTCTGCGAGTTCTGAGCCGCATCGGATCCTGAGAACGCGAACGGCCCGCCATTGGCGGGCCGTTTCTTTGGTGCCCGGAGCCTGCGGGCCGCGCCTCGCTCAGCGGCGGACGTCGAGCCGGCCGCTGTCGACGAGCGCTTCGACATCCGCCGCGCCGACCAGGTTGAAGTCGCCAGGCACGCTGTGCTTCAGCCGCGCCGCCGCCAGGCCGAACGCCAATGCGCGGGCATCGTCCATTCCAGACAGCACGCCGTGCAGCAGGCCGGCGGCGAATGCGTCGCCACCGCCGATGCGGTCGACGATGCCGTCGACGGGCAGTGGATCGATGCGCTGCACGCCGCCGCCGCGATGCACCATCAGCGCGCCCAGCACATGACGGTCGACGCTGTGCACGGTGCGCTGCGTGCACGCGATGCGCTGCAGATGTGGAAACGCGGCGAATGCGCGTGCGGATGCCTGCAGGGTGCGCTCGGCGCTGGCGTATTCGCCTGCTTCACCGGCCACCGTGCCGAGCACGAGATCGATGTCACGGTGATCGATGAACGCGATGTCGGCCTCGGCCAGCAGGCTTCGCAGCAGCGGTGCAGGCGTGTCGTTCCAGGTCGCCCACAGTTTCGGGCGGAAATTGCCGTCGAACGAAACCGTCGTGCCCTGCGCACGCGCGGCCCGCACCGCGGCCAGCGCCGCCTCGGCAGCGCGGGGACCGACCGCGGGCGTGACGCCTGAAACGTGAAGGCACTCGGCACCGTCCAGGATCTCCGGCCAGCGGTAGCTGCCTGCGGGGGCCTGGGCAAACGCGGATTCGGCGCGATCGTAGACCACGTCGCTGGGCCGCAGGCCCGCACCCGCCGCGAAGAAGTAGAGGCCCATGCGCCCGGCTGCGCGCGCGATGCGCGAGACATCGACGCCATGCCGGCGCAATTCGCCGATCGCGCCGTCGCCGAGCGCATTCGACGCGACCGTTCCGGCCATGGCCACCTCGTGACCGAACCGGGCGAGCGACACCGCGACATTCGCTTCGGCCCCGCCGACGTGCACGTCCAGATGCCGCGACTGCAGCAGAAGTTCGCGCCCTGGCGCGCCAAGGCGAAGCAGAAGCTCGCCGAAACAGAGGATGCGTTTGCCCATTGCGATGCCTTGGGGAAGTGGAAGCCCGGGCCGGCGCCAGGCAGCGATGCGGCGGCGCAACATGCTTTGCAGAATCCGCTCTGCTAGCGTTTGGCCCGCGGTGTCATCCGGACACCGTCCAACACCATAACAAGCGCGCCGAGGCAGTCAAGACGCGCCGAGATCGCTTTGCACCCTGGGAGGGGAGAGCATGACGCTGTTGCTCCGTACAAAAAAGACACCGGTTACCTTGCTGGCCATGAGCATCGCGATCGCGCTGCAGGCCGTCGCCATGCCGGTCTTCGCGCAATCGACTGCTGCGACCGAGGGATCGGAAGACGCGGCGACGGCCGCCGATGCCACGCAGCTCGAAACGGTGAGCGTGGTCGGCTACCGCGCCAGCGTCGAGCGCGCGCTCGACATCAAGCGTGGCGAGGCCGGCGTGGTCGACGCGATCGTGGCCGAGGACATCGGCAAGTTCCCCGACCTCAATCTTGCCGAATCGCTGCAGCGCATTCCCGGCGTGGTGATCACGCGCGACGCCGGCGAGGGCCGCGCGATCTCGGTCCGTGGTCTCGGCCCGGACTTCACCCGCGTGCGCATCAACGGCATGGAAGCACTGACCACCGTCGGCGCGTCGGACCAGAGCGGTGGGTCCAATCGCGGTCGTGGCTTCGACTTCAATGTGTTCGCATCCGACCTGTTCTCCCAGCTCATCGTGCGCAAGACCGCTTCGGCGGACGTCGAGGAAGGTTCGCTTGGTGCCACCGTCGATCTGCGCACGGCCCGTCCGTTCGACTATGACGGCCTGACCGTGGTCGCCAGTGGCCAGGCGAGCTACAGCGACATGGCCGGGAAAGCCGACCCGCGCGTCGCCGGCCTGCTCTCCAACACCTGGGCCGACGGGCGCTTCGGTGCGCTGGTCTCGGTTGCCTACACCGAGCGCCAGACGCTCGAGGAAGGCTCGGGAAGCGGCCGCTGGGCCAACGGGCCAAGCAACGGCGGCTTCAATCCGGCGTCTCCGTATACGCCGGCGCTGTCGGCGGACACTTTCCATCCGCGCTTCCCGCGCTACACCCTGATGGAACACGACCAGAAGCGGACCGGCGTGACCGCCTCGCTGCAGTTCAGGCCCACCGACCGGATGGAGTTCTCGCTCGACGGCCTCTACTCGAAGATCGATGCGATCCGCGACGAGAAGTACATCGAGGCGATCTCCTTCAGCCGCAGCGGCACCGGCAAGCCGCAGACGATCGTGCGCGACGGTGCGATCGACAGTAATGGCGCGCTGGTCTACGGCCTGTTCGACGATGTCGACATCCGCTCCGAAAGCCGCCACGACGAGTGGAATACGGTGTTCAAGCAGCTCACGCTGGACGGAAAGTTCGAGCTGACCGAGGACCTCACGATCTCCGGCAAGGTCGGGACGTCGTCGTCCAAGCACGAGAATCCGATCCAGACGACGATCATCATGGACAAGGCGAACGTCGACGGTTACAGCTACGACTACCGCGGCGACTACTACCGGCCGGTCCTCAACTACGGCATCGATCCGACCGATCCCACCGGCTGGACGCTCGCGGAGATCCGCATCCGCCCGCAGTACGTCGAGAACGAATTCGACACCGCGCAGCTCGATTTCAACTGGTACATCAGCCCGGGCTTCCGCCTCAAGGGCGGCGTGCAGGCCAAGGACTACACGTTCTCGACCCGCGAACTGCGTCGTTCGACCGAGGCCCTGACCGGCGTGCCGACCTTCGCCAACGGCGGCTACATCGTGCCGACCGACCTGACCGCGCCAGCCAGCCTCAGCGGAATCAACGGCTCCCCGGGCACCTGGGTGATCCCCAGCTATGACCGGATCGCCGACTACTACGACATCTACAGCGGTACCGGCCCGTTCGCGCTCAGTGAGCGTGCGCTCAACAGCCGTAGCGTCGAGGAAGAGGATCGTGGCGTTTACCTGCAGGGCGAGTTCTCGACCGATCTCGGTGCGATCCCGTTCTCCGGCAACTTCGGCGTGCGCTACGTGCGGACCAAGCAGACCTCGACCGGTACGGCGACGGCCAGCGGCAGCCCGGTGGCCTCGACCGTGTCGCGCGAGTACAGCGACACGCTGCCGTCGATGAACCTGGTGGCGGAAGTGACACCTGATTTCCTGGTCCGCCTCGGTGCGGCGAAGGTCATGTCGCGTCCGGGCCTCGGCTTCCTGACGCCCGGTGTCACGGTCAACGTCAGCGGCGGCGCACGCACCGTCAGCGGCGGCAACCCGGCGCTGGATCCGATCCGTGCCAACACCGTCGATCTCGGCTTCGAATGGTATTTCGACGAAGGCGCGATGCTGGGCCTGGGACTGTTCTGGAAGGACATCGAGACCTTCGTGCAGACGACGCGTGAAGTGCGCAGCTATGCATCCAGCGGCCTGCCGGCAAGCCTGCTCGAAGGCACGGGCGCGACCGTCAACGACGACTTCGTGTTCAGTGTGCCGCTCAACACGCCGGGCGGCGAGCTCAAGGGCTTCGAAGCCAACTACACGCAGCCCTTCACGTTCCTGTCGGGCATCTGGAGCAACTTCGGCGCGCAGCTCAACTACACCTACGTCGACTCGCAGATCCAGTACGTGCTGCCGTCGGGCGCGAGCTCGCTGGAAACCGATCTGGTCGGTCTTTCCAAGCATGCGTGGAATGCGACGCTGTACTACGAGGGCACCGCGTTCTCCGGTCGTATCTCCGCGACCAACCGCGATGACTACCTGTTGCAGGTGCCCGGCACCGAGCAGGGCTTCAACGAGGACGTGCACGGCCAGGACGGGACCACCACGATCGACGCTTCGCTGCGCTACCGCATCAGCGACCAGATCGAGCTCAGCCTGGAAGGCATCAACCTGACCAACGAGCCCTCGGCGTCGTGGGTCGGTGCGAACTCGCGCCTGCCGCTGGACTACAGCGAAACCGGTCGCCAGTACCTGCTGGGCCTGCGCTACAAGTTCTGATTCCAGAGCACCGTGTCACCAGAACGGGACGGCAGATGCCGTCCCGTTTTTTTTGCGTGGGCCAAGGAACGCGGCAGCAGGCGCCCAAGGGGCGCAATGCGCGATACGGGGTTGCGTCTCGGGGGTGCAAGCGCCGCCTGTGCAGGCAGAGAAGACGCGCTGACGAAGCGCTGCCGGCGCTTGAATACCGTCGCCGCCCGCATGTCCGTCGCGGTGGGAAGCGGGTGTGTTGCGGTGCAAGATGCTCGAGTGTGACGTCGCTGTTACTTTTGCGTTCGAAATTTTATGACCATCGGTGTCATTGGACTTCGGCGCCCGCCGAGCGGTCCCTACACACCATCGGCGCCGTGCTGGCGCGCAGGTCGACCCTCGGAGAAGAACGCATGAAGTTTGCACCACGGTCGGAAAAGACACCGGTTACCATCCTCGCCACCGCGATCGCAATGGCGCTTGCCGCGCCTGTCGCGGCGCAGACCGCGCCTGCCGACGATCGCGCGGTGGACATGGAGGCGGTGACCGTTACCGGTTATCGCGAGAGCCTGCAGAAGTCGCTCGACGAGAAGCGCTACAGCGTCGAACAGGTCGATGCGATCTTCGCCGAGGACATCGGCAAGTTCCCGGACCAGAACCTCGCCGAATCGCTGCAGCGCATCGCCGGCATCTCGATCGACCGTGAAGGCGGCGAGGGCCAGCGCATCTCGGTACGCGGCCTGGGGTCCGACTTCACCCGCGTGCGTCTCAACGGGCTCGAGGCACTGGCGACCGCCGGCAGCGGCAGCGCCGGCGTCAACCGTTCGCGCGGTTTCGACTTCAACACGTTCGCCTCCGAGCTCTTCAGCCAGGTCAAGGTCAACAAGACCCAGTCGGCGCAGATGGACGAAGGCTCGCTCGGCTCGACCGTGGATCTGCGCGGTTCGCGCCCGTTCGACTTCAAGGGCTTCCGTGCATCGGCCAGCGCCCAGCTCGGCTACAACGAACTGTCGGAAGAGAATGATCCGCGCGTCTCCGGCCTGATCAGCAACACCTGGGCAGACGGCCGCGTCGGCGCCCTGCTGTCGGCGTCCTACAGCCAGCGCACGATCTTCGAGGAAGGCTACAACCCGGTCCGCTGGGAACACGGCAACCACCGTAACTCCAACCAGTCCAACGCCAGCAACAACGGCACCTACGGATTCTGCTCGCCGGTCGGATACAACCCGCAGACGCCGCGCAATCCGCTCTCCAACGAGACGCCTGCCGGTACCGGCAGCCAGGCCAACCAGGACCGCAACAACGGCTGGGGCAGCTATGGCATCGATGCCAACAACTGCGGCACCGGCCTTGCGCGTCCGGCCGCGACGCCGGAGAACATCGCGGCCTACGAGACCGCGACCAACGCCTGGCTGCCGCGCTATCCGCGCTACATCCGCACCCAGCACGACATCGAGCGCCTGGGTGTCACCGGCGCGTTCCAGTTCCGCATCAGCGACGACACGCTGCTGAGCGTCGATGCGCTGTATTCCAAGCTGGAGAAGGATCAGCGCGAGGATTCGCTCGGCGCCAACCTGCACCGCGCGGCCAACCTCGGTGGCAAGACCCAGATCGTCGTGCGCGAGGTCGAGGTGGATGAGCGCAACCGGCTGCGTTACGGCGTGTTCGACAACGTCGACTTCCGCACCGAATCGAGCCAGATCGAGGAATCGACCGAGTTCAAGCAGTTCAGCATGCAGCTCGAGCATCGCTTCAACGATGCCGTGCGCCTCGACGCCACCGTCGGCACCTCGACCTCGGACTACGCGCGGCCGGTGTTCTCGATGGTCAGCTTCGACAATGCGAACCTCGACGGCTTCGTGCTCGATCTGCGCGGCGATCCTGAAATGCCGAGCATGACCTTCCCCTTCGACACCAGCAGCGCCGACTCCTGGCAGTGGCTCGGCTACGGCGCGGTTCCGGTCAACAGCAACGGCACCGCGCGCGGCGCCAACATCAGCGAGGCGCGACTGAACCCGAGCTACGTGCGCAATGCGTTCGATACCGCGAAGGTGGATCTCTCGTTCGATATCAACCCGAGCCTGACGTTCCGCACCGGTCTGGCGTTCAAGGACTACGAGATGCGCAGCGAGGAGTACCGGCACATCAGCTACGGGCGCCTGCCGCAGGCGCTGCCCGATGGGGTGACGGTCGGTGAGCTGAGCACCACGCTCGACGGCTTCGGCAACAACCTCTCGGGCAACATGCCGGGCTCGTGGCTGATTCCCGACTTCGACCGCATCGCCGGCCTGCTCGACATCTACAGCAACGCCGACAGCGGCGTGCCGGGCGGCGACTACCGTCTCTCCGGTATCGGTCACTTCGGTTCGTCGAACAACAACTTCGACGTGACCGAGCGCAGCATGGCGACCTACGCCCAGCTCGACTTCAACACCGATCTGTTCGGTCGCGCGCTGCGCGGCAACGTGGGCGCGCGCCTGGTCAAGACGCAGATCGAAGCCAATGGCTGGGCGCCTTGCCCGACCGGCGGCGAGGCCAACTGCACCAGCGTCTTCGGCGTCGCCAGCGCGACCGCCGAAGCGGGTGAGCGTTACGTGCTGCCGACCAGCGTCGGCCACAGCTACACCGATGTCCTGCCATCGCTGAACCTGTCCTGGGACCTGACCGAGAGCTTCATCCTGCGCTTCGGTGCCGCCAAGACCATGGCGCGCCCGACGCTGGCCTACATGTCGCCGAGCGTCAGCGGTGGACCGACGAACTTCTTCGACGACGGCCGCTTCTACTCGATCAACCTCGGCAACCCGAAGCTCGATCCGTTCCGCTCGACCAACTACGACCTCAGCGCCGAGTGGTACTTCGCCGAAGGCGGCCTGCTGTCGGCGGCGGTCTTCTACAAGGACATCGAAAGCTACGTGCAGCGCACGCGCCTGCTGACGACGTGGTCGGACCTGGGCTATTCGCTGGATCTGCTGCCGCCCGGCTTCACCGCCGACACGGTGTTCAACGTGCAGAGCTACTACAACACCCCGGGCGGTCCGCTGAAGGGCTGGGAGCTGACCTACCAGCAGCCCTTCACCTTCCTGCCGGGCTTCTGGAGCAACTTCGGCGTGCAGATGAACTACACGCACGTCGATTCCGACATCGAGTACATGTTCAGCACGGCCGCCAGCAGCAACACCGCGATCGTCACCCAGATCACCGAGAACCAGCTGGTGAACCTGTCGCCGAACTCGTACAACGCCACGCTCTACTACGATGACGGCAAGTTCAGCGCCCGCGTCTCGACCAGCTACCGCGACGGCTACATCGGCGAGGTGCTGAGCCGGGAGAACGTCTTCGATCTCGACGGCAACCAGCTGGCCACCGCCGACGTGACCGGCAAGCACAGCGTGCGCAACGTCGACTTCAACACCTCGTACAAGGTCAACGACAAGCTCAGCCTGACGTTCGAGGCGATCAACCTGCTCGACACGCCAGACCGTCGCTATGTCGATTCCGACCTGATGCTGCCCGATCGCTACACGGTGACCGGACGCCAGTACTACGTCGGTGCCCGCTATCGCTTCTGAGGCCTCCCCGCGTCGCCCGCTCCCGCCGCTCCGGCGGCGGGGGTGGGGGCGTGTCCTGGGCATGCTGTCGTCGCTGGCCTTCAGTCCGGCGGCGATGGCCGAGCGCGTTCTGGAAGTCGGCAATGACAGTGGCGCGTTCGCGAGCGTCCAGGCCGCCGTCGATGCGGCCACCGCGGGTGGCGAGGCCGCGACCATCCGCATCGCTGCGGGCACGTGGCGCGGGGTCGTCGACGTTCCGCCCGACGCACCCGCGCTCCGCTTCATCGGTGCGGGGGCGATGCAGACCCGCATCGTCCACGACCATTACGCCAGCCGGATCGATCCGCGCAGTGGCCAACCCTTCGGTACCTACGGCTCGGCGACGATGTTCGTGCGCGCCGACGATTTCCACGCCGAGCGACTGACGATCGCCAACGATGCCGGGCCGGTCGGCCAGGCGGTGGCGCTGGTCGTCGACGGCACCCGGGCCTCGTTCCGCGACGTGCACCTGCTCGGACACCAGGACACGCTGTACCTGCGCAAGGCCGGCACGCTGGCCTGGTTCCGCGACTGCCGCATCGAGGGGACGGTCGATTACATTTTCGGCGCAGCGACCGCACTGTTCGAGCGCTGCGCCCTGCACTCGGTTGGCGACGGCTACATCACCGCGCCGTCCACGCCCCTCGAACAGCCCTATGGATTCGTGTTTCGCGACTGCACGCTGACCGCCGCAGCCGGCGTTGCCGCCGTGTACCTGGGACGCCCGTGGCGTCCGCATGGCGCGGCGTATTTCGTCGGCTGCCGGTTCGATGCCCCGGTACTCGCCGAGGGCTGGCACGACTGGGGCAAGCCGGGGAACCGGCAGACCGCGCGCTTCGCCGAATACGGCAACAGCGGCCGGGGCAGCGCACTGGAAGATCGCGTGTCGTGGCGCCTGGATGACAGCGCGCTGCCCGATGCCATCACACTGATGCAGGACTGGAGGCCGTTCGAATGACGATGCCCATGCGTGGACTGCGGTTTTCCGTGCTCGAGTTGCTGTGGATCTGCCTGCTGTCCGGTCTGCTCGCATCCACGAGCGGCTTCGCAGCGGAGCGCGATCCGGTGGCCGAACGCATGCTGCAGGCGCAGACCGCTTCGGGAGGCTGGCCCAAGCATCTCGCCGGCAAGGCCATCGACTACGCGCGACCCTTCGATGCCGCGGCAAGCGCCGCGCTCGTCCAGGCCGGGCGGGCCGACGATGCCACGATCGACAATGATGCGACCACGCGCGAGATCATCCACCTCGTCGGGGCATGGCAGCGCTCGGGCGACGTCCGCTACCGCGACGCTGCACTGAGGGGTGTCGACTACCTGCTCGGCGCGCAGTACGCGAATGGCGGCTGGCCGCAGTTCCATCCCGACCACTCCGGCTATCGCAGCCAGGTCACCTTCAACGACGACGCCATGACCCAGGTCGTCGGGCTGTTGCAGGACATCGCGGAGGGGCAGGGCGACATGGCCGCGCTTGCGCCCCTGCGCGGCGAAGCCGCCCGCATCGCCGTCGACCGCGCGATCGCGTTGATCCTGGCCCTGCAGGTGCGCATCGATGGCGTGCCGACGATCTGGGCGGCGCAGTACGACGAAACCGCCCTGGTGCCGGCGACCGCGCGCAAGTACGAACTGCCCTCGCTGGCGAGTGCCGAATCGGTGGCGATCGTCCGCCTGCTGATGCGCCAGCCCGAACCGTCGCCGGCGATCATCGAAGCGATCGAACGCGCCTGCACCTGGTTCGATTCACATGCACTCAACGATACCGCGCTCGAACGCGATGGCGCGTCCGAGGGGCGTCCGCGCGACGTGCGTCTGATCGCGCGTGCCGGTGCAAGGCTGTGGGCCCGCTTCTATGATCTCGAGCGGCAGCAGCCACTGCTGGTCGATCGCGGCGGCGACATCGTCGCGTCGCTGGCAGACATGTCGCACGAGCGCCGGACCGGCTATGCGTGGTACGGCGTCTGGCCGGCGCGCCTGCTGGATCAGGATCTGCCCGCCTGGCGTCAGCGCCTGGCGACCGCCTACGCGTCGGCGGGGCACCGTTAACCAAGCGCCGGCTCCGAGCCGGTGCGCTGTAGAGGAGAACACGTTGAACCAGATGTCCAAGCGGGTGCTGGCGATCGCCTGCGCCATGGCGCTGTCCGCCTCCCTCCACGCCCAGGAGGCGCCGCGCCTGCTGTTCCACGTCTCCGCCGACGATGATTTCGTCGCCGACACTGCGCTCGGCGATCCGGTTCCCAACTTCAAGGACAAGGTGCGTCTGGTCGATGGCGGCGCGCGCGGCCGCGCCATCGAGTGGGACGACGACGGCGTACTGTCGTGGAACGCGCCGGGCAACATCGATGCCGCCCGCGGCACCCTGAGCTTCTTCTGGCGCTCGCGCGATCCTGTCGGCGAGGCGCCGTTCGTGATCTTCCGCGCCGGATATGCCGATCACTCCAGCTGGGACATGGCGTGGATGCGGATCGACTGGAACGGCGAAGGCTTCGATGCCTTCGTCACCGATGCCAACCTCGCCCGCTCGCGGGTGTCGTTCAGGATGGACACGCCACCGGCTGCCGACGCCTGGACCCATATCGCGTTCGCCTGGGACGAAACCGTCGGCGTGCGCCTGTATGTCGACGGGCGCGAAGTGGGCCGCGAGGAGCGGCCGGCCAATGCCCAAGCGTCGTTCGACTTCGATGCGGGCCTCGATCAGTTCGGTCTGGCTGCACGCGTGCTCGCGCCGCATCAGGTGCAGAGCCGTTACAACTTCCTGCGCGGCAGCGATTTCGACGACATCCGTGTCCACGACCGCATGCTCGACACCGCGGGCGTCCAGGCCGTGCGCAGCTTCCGCGCGCCGACCAGCGCCGTCGCCCCGGCCGGCCGGCATGCAGCCTGGCTGTTCCGCCACGGCTGGCAGGACGGCGTGGCGCCGCCGCTGCTGGAGGCGGCGACGACCACCATCCGCAAGGTCGAGTTCGCGGATGCCAAGGACCTCAAGCAGTGGATGTGGAAGGGCACCGACGGCATCGCCGAAACCACCTGGCCCGGCGTCTACAACCGCTCGCGGCTGCGCGGTCGCGATGACTATTTCCAGCTGCCCGACTGGGACACGTATGTCGACGGCGGCAAGGCGCTGGATCTGACCCTGCCCGACGAGCCCTGGAACCGCATCGAACTGCGCGGCGCGGCCTACGGGCAGGCGCAGGCGGGCGAGGCGCCCGGGTCGCTGTCGCCGCTGTTCCAGCGTCCGCAGGGCGTGGTGCGCACGGTGGATACGTTCGACGAACGACGCGGCGGCCATCTGCGCTTCGAGAACGCCGCCCAGGAAACCCCGATCCAGGAGATCTGGGCCTACCACGTCAGCGATGCGGCGGAGCCCGAGGGCTCGGTGAAGCAGCGCTACACGATCCACAGCGACGCGGAAATCGACTACGACAATCTCGTCGCCCTGCGCACGCACATCGACAGCCGCTTCGTGGCGGGTGAACGCAGCAAGGTGCTGGCGCTGCCGGGCCGCGCTGCATATCGCACGCGGGACTCGGCACGCGAGGCCAGCGATCAGCCCATCGTCCACATCCTGATTCCGTCGGGCATCGGCGCCGCGCCGGCCGCGCAGCCGCTGATCCGCAGCTGGGCACACAGCTGGGAAAACATGTACGACGGGCTCGACGGCGTCGCCATCGACATCCCTGCGCTCGACCTGCCGGCCACGCACACCGTCGACGGCACGCCGGCGATCCCGCTCAACATCCGCGTCAAGGACCCCATCTGGCCCGACCGCGACATGATCGACGTCTCGGTCGCGGTGCGGCCGGGCGAAGCCCGCACGCTGTGGCTCGACCTGCGCGACCGCATCCTCACCGACGACAGCCTGTGGATCAGCATTGCCTCGGCCGCCGAGGGCTTCAACGCCGGAATGCTCGACGGCGCCGAGGTGCGCATGATCTACAAGCCGCGCGAGCAGGCAATCGCCGAGCACGTGGAGGACCGCTTCAACCAGGTGCGCGACAACTGGGGCTTCCTGGTCGAGGAACACACCACCTCGAAGCGACAGCGGCTCTATGCGCGCGTCCATGCCGACATCAGCGACCTGCTGCGGGTCGATCCCGACCACGAGCTCGGCCGGCTCTACTGGAACTACATGAGCTACAACAGCCAGGGGCTGCCGCCGTTC
>Ga0233369_1000308_pt1 | contig 22462 bp, 16 predicted proteins | sample ElkDunMinimDraft_26_FD_191537 | JGI IMG/M metagenome (GOLD analysis project Ga0233369, IMG submission 191537) | Fecal eukaryotic communites from dung pellets of Tule Elk in California, USA - Elk Dung D16 | ecosystem: Host-associated > Mammals > Digestive system > Large intestine > Fecal | place... | reverse complement strand
GCGAGCTGTACCTCGGAGCCGGTGGCGATCAGGATGACCTGCGGTGCGGCGTCGGAGGCGTCGGCCAGGACGTAGCCGCCCTTGGCCACACCCTCGGCGCCGGCCAGGGTGGTGCGGTCCAGCACCGGCAGCGCCTGACGGCTGAGCGCCATCGCGGTCGGCCGGTCGGTGTGCAGCAGCGCCTGCCGCCACGCCCAGACGGTCTCGTTGGCGTCGGCCGGGCGTACCACGTCCAGGCCGGGGATCGCCCGCAGCGAGGTGAGGTGCTCCACCGGCTGGTGGGTGGGGCCGTCCTCGCCCAGACCGATCGAGTCGTGGGTCCAGACGTAGACCACCGGCAGCTTCATCAGCGCGGCCAGCCGCACCGAGGGACGCATGTAGTCGCTGAAGACCAGGAAGGTGCCGCCGTACGGGCGGGTGCCGCCGTGCAGCGCGATGCCGTTCAGGATCGCGCCCATGGCGTGCTCGCGGATGCCGAAGTGCAGGGTGCGGCCGTACTCGTGGCCGGGGAAGGACTTGGTGGCGTACTCGCTCGGGATGAACGAGGGCTCGCCCTTCATCGTGGTGTTGTTGCTCTCCGCGAGGTCGGCGGAGCCGCCCCAGAGCTCGGGCAGGACCGGGGCGAGCGCCTCGAGGACCTTGCCGCTGGCGGCGCGGGTGGCGATGCCCTTGGGGTCGGCGTCCCACTGCGGCAGTGCCTCGGTCCAGCCGTCGGGCAGCGTGCGGGTGCGGAGCCGGTCCAGCAGCGCCTTGCGCTCCGGATTGGCGGTGGCCCACTCGTCGAAGGAGGCGGTCCAGCGCTCCTGGTCCGCGCGACCGCGCTGCAGCACCTCGCGCGTGTGCGCGAGCACCTCGTCGGCGACGGCGAAATCCTGGGCCGGGTCGAAGCCGAGCAGCTTCTTGGTCGCGGCGACCTCGTCGGCGCCGAGCGCCGAACCGTGGATCTTGCCGGTGTTCTGCTTGTTCGGCGCCGGCCAGCCGATGATCGTGCGCAGCGCGATGAAGGAGGGACGGTCGGTCTCGGCACGGGCGGCGACCAGCGCCTCGTAGAGCGCCTCGACGTCCTCGTGGTAGTCGCCGCTCTCGGCGTGGCCGGCACGCCAGTCGACGGTCTGCACATGCCAGCCGTACGCGGTGTAGCGGGCCGCGACGTCCTCGCTCTGCGCGATGCGGGTGTCGTCCTCGATCGAGATCTCGTTGTCGTCGTAGATGACGCAGAGGTTGCCGAGCTTCTGGTGTCCGGCCAGCGAGCTCGCCTCGTGGGTGATGCCCTCTTCGATGTCGCCGTCGGAGGCGATGCACCAGACGTTGTGGTCGAAGACCGAGGCGCCGGCGTCGGCGTCCGGGTCGAGCAGGCCGCGCTCGCGGCGGGCGGCCATCGCCATGCCCACCGCGTTGCCCAGGCCCTGGCCGAGCGGCCCGGTGGTGGTCTCCACGCCGGGGGTGTGGCCGTGCTCGGGGTGGCCGGGCGTGAGGGAGCCCCACTGCCGCAGCGACTTGAGGTCGGCCAGGCTCAGCGGGTACCCGGCGAGGAAGAGCTGGATGTAGAGCGTCAGGCTCGAGTGGCCCGCCGAGAGCACGAACCGGTCCCGGGCCACCCAGTCCGGGTCGGCGGGGTTGTGGCGCATCACCCGGTTGAAGAGCAGGTACGCCGCGGGCGCCAGGCTCATCGCCGTGCCGGGGTGTCCGTTGCCGGACTTCTCCACGGCGTCCATAGCCAGCACGCGGATGGTGTCGACGGCCCGACGGTCGAGGTCGGACCAGTTCAGTGTGTCTTGCTCGGGACGGTTGGCAGCCACGATCGTTGATGCTCCTTGACAGCTGGGCGGAAACCCTCGCGTTGACCCTATCGACCGTTCCGGCGCGCCCGCTTGGGGATCTCCCCATGTGGGTGGGGTGCGGCCGGACCGCGCCGCCGGTACCGGTCCGGGCGGACGGATGTGACCGTCTGCACCCTTGACGGGTCGCCCGGGCAGCGGGAATGGCGGCGCGTAGGCTGTCGTTCGGTGCGCCGACCGGCAGGTCGCCGCCGACTCAGACCGCCGCGCCGATGCCGGAAGGTGCAATTCGTGACCATGATCACCGACCGCTCCGCCACTCCGCCCGCTGGGTCCGCCGCGGCGGACGTGGCCGGTGACGGGCGTGCTCGGCGGGATGTGCGGGCGATGGTCGCGGCGTATGTCTCCCTCACCAAGCCGCGGATCGTCGAGCTGCTGCTGGTCACCACCGTGCCGGCGATGATGCTGGCCGCCGGCGGGATGCCGTCGCTCTGGCTGGTCGCCGCCGTGCTGGTCGGCGGGTCACTCGCGGCCGGTGCCGCGAGCGTCATCAACTGCTACATCGACCGCGACATCGACCAGTTGATGCGCCGGACCAAACGCCGCCCGCTCCCCACCCACGTGGTCGCCCCCCGTAACGCTCTGATCTTCGGGCTGGTGCTGGCGGCGATCTCGGTCGTGCTGATGGCGGTGGCCACCAACTGGCTGGCGACGGGGCTGACGCTGGCGGCGATCCTCTACTACGACCTCGTCTACACCCTCTGGCTCAAGCGCACGACGGTGCTCAACACCTTCTGGGGTGGTATCTGCGGGGCCGCGCCGGTGCTGATCGGCTGGGCGGCGGTCACCAACTCGCTGCCGCCGGTGGCCTGGGGCCTGTTCGCGGTGGTCTTCTTCTGGCAGCTGCCGCACTTCTACGCACTGGCGATCAAGTACCGGGCGGACTACGCCCGGGCGGGGATCCCGATGCTGCCGGTGCACGCCTCGACCCGGCGGGTCAACGCCGAGATCGTGGGCTTCACCTGGCTGACCGTGCTCACTTCGCTGGCGGTCTGGCCGCTGGGGATGAGCCTGATCTACGGCGTACCGGCCGTGGTGGTGGGGGCCATCTTCCTGGTGGAGGCCCACAAGCTCGCCCGGCGCAACGCGCGGGGCGACGCGGTGAAGCCGATGCGGCTGTTCCACTGGTCGACGACGTACCTGACGATCCTCTTCGCCGCCGTGGCGTTGGACGCGCTGATCTGACCGTGGCCGGAAGCGCCGCGGGCTTCCGGTGGTTTGGTGGCTTTTGGTCGGACTTGCGCAATTAGTCCGTTGTTTCGGTATTTGCGCAGGTGGCGCCAGTCTATTGCTTTCTGCCAGCGGATGGCCGCGCTTCAAATCCCGACAAACCGGACTAATGACGCAAAACGGTACGCCGTTTCGTCAAACACTCAGGTAACAGTTATCACAAAAGCTCGATCGTGTTGCCACGCGCCACGCCGCCCTTGCCTAGAGTCCGAGGTATGGCAGATGGTTCCGATACGACGTTGACGGCTGAGAAGGCTGTCCCGACGCAGGGCGCAGGCAGCCTGGTGGCCGGCATCAAGTCGTTCGCCGCCGGACACGGCGGCGCCAAGGCGGTCATCGAGTATGTCGGCAAGCGGGGTGCCCGCATCGTCCTCGTGGGGGAGGACGGTGAGTGGGCCGACCAGTTCGCTGCGGGCACGGATATCGCCCGCAAGGCGTGCGCGGAGGCGGGTGTCACCGTGGAGAACGCCTGGGAGCGTGAGCTCATGGACCAGATGCGTCCGAGCAACGACCTCTGGCGCTCCATGGCACGACGCACGCTGGCCCGCTGACCCTCGAAACGTCAGGCAGACAGACTTTCCACCTATCCACCCACTACGACGAAGCGGCCCGGGGATCCCCTCCCCGGGCCGCTCGCTTGTCGTGTCTCATCCCGGCTGCTCGCCGCTCTCACCGGCGGGCGGCGCTTCCCGCTCGCTGCCAGGCCCGCGTCCGAGCCCGCCGTGCGCCCGCCTGATCAGCGTGTGGCGACCGCGGCCAGCGGCTGCGGCCTCGCCGGCTGGGCGGCGCCGGCCTCCGTGCCGGCCTCGCGCTGCCGGGTGGACCACTGCACCGCCAGGGTGGCGGTCCAGAACACGCAGGAGCCGAGCATGTGCAGGCCGACCAGCACCTCGGGCAGGCCGGTGAAGTACTGCACGAAGCCGATGACGCCCTGGCCGACCGCGACGGCGAGGAGCACCAGCGTCGCGCGGGCCGGGGCGGTGGCGCCGACGGCCCGGAAGGCGAACCAGAGCGCGATCGACAGGCCGAGCATCAGGAAGACCAGGTCGACGTGGGCCTGGGAGATCGATTCCGGGTCCAGGCCGTTGCGGGCGGCGCCGTGGTCACCGGCGTGCGGGCCGCTGCCGGTGACCCAGGTGCCGATCACCACGACGGCGAAGCCGACGGCGGTGGTGAGGGCGGTCAGGGTCCGCAGCGGGGCGGGGACCGTGGCGATCTTGCGGCCGTCCGGCTCGTCCACCCGGCGCCAGAGCGCGTAGGCGGCGGCGATCACCCCGATCGAGGCCAGGAAGTGCAGGCCCACCACCCACGGGTTCAGGTCGGTCAGCACGGTGATGCCGCCGATGACCGCCTGCGCGGGAATGCCGAGGAATACCAGCGCGGCCAGCCGGATCAGGCTGCGCCGGCGTGGGCTCTGCAGCAGCGCCGAGATCAGGGCGGCCAGGGCCAGGAAACCGACGACGAAGGTGAGCAGGCGGTTGCCGAACTCGATCGTGCCGTTGATGCCCATCTCGGGGGTGTTGACGTACGAGTCGTCGGTGCACCGGGGCCAGGTCGGGCAGCCGAGCCCGGAGGCGGTCAGCCGCACCGCGCCGCCGGTGACGACGATGCCGATGTTGGCGACCAGCGAGGCCAGGGAGATGCGGCGCAGGACGATCGGCGATCCCAGCCAGTTGTTGGCCGCCGAGAGGACAGAGGTACTGGTAGGAGCGTCGGGTCTGCTCACCGCCTCATCGTACGCAGAGATATGATCTTCACCGGCGCGGATCGGACATGCGGTGGCAGGTATCACCGGGCACGCGGTTTGCCTCCGTCGGTGGATATACGTAACGTTGGCGTTGTGAAAAACGTGGCGGCGCTTCCTGCGTGCGAACCGGCGGCCTCACCGGCCGCCGATGTCGCCGTACCCGCACCGCCGACGCGGGCCCCCGCCGGAGGCGAGTCCTCCACCCGGGATCGCGTCACCAGGCTGCTCTTCGAGCGTGGCGCCGCGACCGCGGCCCAGCTCGGCGCCGAACTCGGACTGGGCCCCGCCGCGATCCGCCGGCACCTGGACGCGATGCTCGCCGACGGCGACGTCGTCTCCCGGGACCAGCCGGTACGCGGACACCGCCGGCGCGGACGCCCCGCCAAGGTCTTCCTGCTGACCGACGTGGCCCGGGTGCGGGCCGGCACCCACACCTACGACGGCATGGCGACCGCGGCGCTGCGTTTCCTCGCCCGGCAGTGCGGCTCCGAAGCCGTGGACGCCTTCGCCCAGGAGCAGGTCGTGGCGCTGGAGGACCGCTGCCGCGCGGCCCTGGAGGGCACCGACGACGACCCGTTGGCGCGGGCCCAGGCACTCGCCGACGCGCTCACCGCCGAGGGTTACGCCGCGAATGCGTCGGCTATTGCCTCGGGCGGGCAACTTTGTCAATACCATTGCCCGGTGGCGCACGTCGCCGCCGAGTTTCCCCAGCTGTGCGAGGCCGAGACCGCGGTGATCTCCCGCCTGATCGGCACCCATGTGCAGCGCCTGGCCACCATCGCGCACGGCGACGGGGTGTGCACGACGTACATCCCGGCCCAGTCGAAGCGTGCTCAGACCGGTAGAACCGTCTCCACTGTGAGGACAGATAAATGACCGAGCAGATCGCTGCGCCCCTTTCCCAGGAAGAGCAGCTCGCCGCCCTGGGCCGTTACGAGTACGGCTGGGCCGATGCCGACATCGCCGGCGCCACCGCCCAGCGCGGGCTCAACGAGGCGGTGGTACGGGACATCTCTTCGAAGAAGAATGAACCCGCCTGGATGCTCGAGCTGCGCCTGAAGGGGCTGCGTCTCTTCGAGCGCAAGCCGATGCCGGCGTGGGGCGCCGACCTCACCGGGATCGACTTCGACAACATCAAGTACTTCGTCCGCTCCACCGAGAAGCAGGCCACCAGCTGGGAGGAGCTGCCGGAGGAGATCAAGAACACCTACGACCGGCTCGGCATCCCGGAGGCGGAGAAGCAGCGCCTGGTCGCCGGTGTCGCCGCGCAGTACGAGTCCGAGGTCGTCTACCACCAGATCCGCGAGGACCTGGAGGAGCAGGGCGTCCTCTTCCTCGACACGGACACCGCGCTCAAGGAGCACGAGGACGTCTTCAAGGAGTACTTCGGCACGGTGATCCCGGTCGGCGACAACAAGTTCGCGGCCCTGAACACCTCCGTCTGGTCCGGCGGCTCGTTCATCTACGTGCCCAAGGGCGTGCAGGTCGACATCCCGCTGCAGGCCTACTTCCGGATCAACACCGAGAACATGGGCCAGTTCGAGCGGACCCTGATCATCGTCGACGAGGGCGCGTACGTGCACTACGTCGAGGGCTGCACCGCGCCGATCTACTCCTCCGACTCGCTGCACAGCGCGGTCGTCGAGATCATCGTGAAGAAGAACGCCCGGTGCCGTTACACGACCATCCAGAACTGGTCGAACAACGTCTACAACCTGGTCACCAAGCGCGCCGTCTGCCACGAGGGCGCGACCATGGAGTGGGTCGACGGCAACATCGGCTCCAAGGTGACGATGAAGTACCCGGCGGTCTACATGACCGGCGCGCACGCCAAGGGCGAGGTGCTCTCGGTCGCGATGGCCGGCGAGGGCCAGCACCAGGACGCCGGCGCCAAGATGGTGCACGCCGCGCCGCACACCTCCAGCACGATCATCTCGAAGTCCATCGCCCGCGGTGGCGGCCGGACCTCGTACCGCGGTCTGGTTCAGGTGATGGAGGGTTCGCACAACAGCCGCAGCACGGTCAAGTGCGACGCGCTGCTGGTCGACGCCATCTCCCGGTCGGACACCTACCCCTACGTCGACATCCGTGAGGACGACGTGTCGATGGGGCACGAGGCGACCGTCTCCAAGGTCAGCGACGACCAGCTCTTCTACCTGATGAGCCGGGGCCTGAGCGAGGACGAGGCGATGGCGATGATCGTGCGCGGCTTCATCGAGCCGATCGCCAAGGAGCTCCCGATGGAGTACGCGCTGGAGCTGAACCGGCTGATCGAGCTGCAGATGGAGGGCGCGGTCGGCTGACGCCGGTCCGTCCCCCGTCACCCTGAACGGATCACGTAGAGCAGACCAAGGAAGAGATGACTACCCAGGCTTCCGCGCCGCCCAGCACCAAATCGCAGGCGCTCCGTTCGTTCGACGTCGCCGACTTTCCGGCCCTGACCGGGCAGGAGGAGGAGTGGCGTTTCACCCCGCTCAAGCGGATGCGGGGGCTCGACTCCGCCGCGCCCGCAGCGGCCGGGACGGCCGGGACGGTCACCTATGACCTCGCCGCGCTGCCGGCCGGGGTGACCGCCACCAAGGTGCCGCACTCCGACCCGCGCGTCGGCAGCGTGCTGACCCCCTTCGACCGGGTCAGCGCGCTGGCGTACGGCAACGCCGCGGAGGCCCTGGTGGTCTCGGTGGCGCCGGACGCGGTGGTGTCCGAGCCGGCGATCATCCGGGTGGTCGGCAACGGCGCCGCCGAGGTCGCCTACGGGCACACCTTCATCGAGGTGGGCTCCTTCGCCGAGGTCACCCTGGTGCTGGAGCAGGTCGGTTCGGCGACGCTGGCCGACAACGTCGAGGTCACCGTCGCCGACGGCGGCAAGCTCTCGCTGGTGACCGTGGCCGACTGGGCCGCCGACACCGTGCAGGCGCAGCACCTCAAGGTCCGCCTCGGGCGCAACTCCTCGGTCAACCACGTGCAGGTGACCATCGGTGGTGAACTGGTCCGCCAGTACACCAGCGTCGAGTACACCCAGCGCGGCGGTGAGGCGGAGCTCTACGGGCTCTACTTCGCCGACTCGGGCCAGCACCTGGAGCACCGGCAGATGGTGGACCACACCGTGCCGGACTGCCGCAGCTACGTCGGCTACCGGGGAGCGCTGCAGGGCGAGAAGGCGCACACCGTCTGGGTGGGCGACGTGCTGATCCAGGCCGAGGCGACCGGCACCGACACGTACGAGATCAACCGGAACCTGCTGCTCACCGACGGCGCTCGCGCCGACTCGATCCCGAACCTGGAGATCGAGACCGGCGAGGTGGCCGGCGCCGGGCACGCCAGCGCGACGGGCCGCTTCGACGAGGAGCAGCTCTTCTACCTGATGGCGCGCGGTATCCCGGCGGAGGAGGCCCGCCGCCTGGTGGTGCGCGGCTTCTTCGCCGAGCTGCTCAACAAGATCCCGGTCGAGGGGCTGCGCGACCGGCTCGGCGACGCGATCGAGGACCGGCTGGTCAAGGCGGGCGCCTGATGATCAAGATCTGCTCGGCCGAGGACATCCCCAAGGGGACCGTGATCAGCGCCAACGTCGACGGCGTCCAGCTGGCGCTCGTGCACGGCGAGGACGACAACTTCTACGCCGCCCACGACGCCTGCTCGCATGCCGAGGTCGCCCTCTCCGAGGGTGAGGTCTCCGGCTGCAGTCTCGAGTGCTGGCTGCACGGCTCCCGGTTCGATCTGCGTACCGGTGAGCCGAGCGGACCGCCCGCCACCGAACCCGTACCCGTCTATCCCGTCGAGATCCGCGACGGCGACATCTACGTCAGCCTGACGCCGAGTAATGGAGTGACCGCATCATGAGCACCCTGGAGATCCGCGACCTGCAGGTGTCGGTAAAACTGCCCGAGGGTGAGTTCAAGCCGATCCTGCACGGCGTCGACCTGACCGTGCGGTCGGGGGAGACCCACGCGATCATGGGTCCGAACGGCTCCGGCAAGTCCACCCTGGCCTACTCGATCGCCGGGCACCCGAAGTACGAGATCACCGGCGGCTCGGTGACGCTCGACGGTGTCGACGTGCTGGAGATGTCGGTCGACGAGCGGGCCCGGGCCGGCCTCTTCCTGGCCATGCAGTACCCGGTCGAGGTGCCGGGCGTGTCGGTGGCGAACTTCCTGCGTACCGCCAAGACCGCCATCGACGGCGAGGCGCCGAAGCTGCGCACCTGGGGCGCGGAGCTGCGCGGCGCGATGGAGCGGCTGCAGATGGACCCGGCGTTCGCCCAGCGCAACGTCAACGAGGGCTTCTCCGGTGGTGAGAAGAAGCGCCACGAGATCGTCCAGATGGAGCTGCTCAAGCCCAAGATGGCGATCCTCGACGAGACCGACTCCGGGCTCGACATCGACGCGCTGCGCGTGGTCAGCGAGGGTGTCAACCGCATCCGCGAGGCCGGCCAGTCCGGCGTGCTGCTGATCACCCACTACACCCGGATCCTGCGCTACATCAAGCCGGACTTCGTGCACGTCTTCGTCGCGGGCAAGATCGTCGAAGAGGGCGGTCCGGAGCTTGCCGACAAGCTCGAGGCCGAGGGCTACGAGCGCTACATCGCCGCCGGCCGCGCCTGAGCCGGTACGACGAGAGGACGCTGTCGAGATGACCACGATCGCCATTCCCCGGGGCATGCCCCAGTACGACGGGGTGCCGCGGTTCGACGTGGCGAAGGTGCGGGCCGACTTCCCGATCCTGGACCGCGAGATCAACGGGCACCGGATGGTCTATCTCGACAGCGCCAACACCTCGCACAAGCCGCGGCAGGTGCTGGAGGTGCTCGACGATCACTACCGCCGGCACAACGCGAACGTCTCGCGCTCGGTGCACACGCTGGGCACCGAGGCGACCGAGGCGTACGAGGGTGCGCGGGCCAGGATCGCCGCGTTCATCAACGCGCCGAGCGCCGACGAGATCGTCTTCACCAAGAACTCCACCGAGGCGATCAACCTGGTGGCGTACGCCTTCTCGAACGCCTCGCCCACGGGTGACCCGCGGCTGCGGCTCGGCCCCGGTGACGAGGTGGTGATCTCCGAGATGGAGCACCACTCCAACATCGTGCCGTGGCAGCTGCTCTGTGAGCGGACCGGCGCGACGCTGCGCTGGTTCAAGGTCACCGACGGCGGGCGGCTGGACGAGTCCGACCTCGACGACCTGGTCAACGAGCGGACGAAGATCGTCTCGCTGGTGCACATGTCGAACATCCTCGGCACGGTCAACGCCACCGCCCGGATCACCGAGCGGGTGCGTCAGGTCGGGGCGCTGCTGCTGCTGGACTGCTCGCAGTCGGTGCCGCACATGCCGATCGACGTGGTAGCCCTCGATGCCGACTTCATCGTCTTCACCGGGCACAAGATGTGCGGCCCGACCGGCATCGGCGTCCTCTGGGGACGGTACGACCTGCTCGCCGCGATGCCGCCGGTCTTCGGTGGCGGCTCGATGATCGAGACCGTCTCGATGAGCGGCTCGACCTTCGCGGCGCCGCCGGCCCGTTTCGAGGCGGGCACCCCGCCGATCGCCGAGGCGGTCGCGCTCGGCGCCGCGGTCGACTACCTCTCGGCGATCGGGATGCCGGCCATCGCCTGGCACGAGAAGGAACTGACCGCGTACGCCCTGGACGCGCTCCTGTCCGTGCCCGGCCTGCGGATCTTCGGTCCGACCGTGCCGGTCGGGCGGGGCGGCACGATCTCCTTCGCGCTGGAGGGGATCCACCCGCACGACGTGGGGCAGATCCTCGACGCCCAGGGTGTGCAGGTGCGGGTCGGTCACCACTGTGCCCGGCCGACCTGCGTGCGCTTCGGCGTGCCGGCGACGACCCGGGCGTCGTTCTACCTCTACAACACCACCGAGGAGGTCGACGCCCTGGTGCGCGGTCTCGAGCAGGTGCGGAAGGTCTTCGCCTGATGGAGTTGAACCAGCTCTACCAGGACATCATCCTGGATCACTACAAGCATCCCCAGGGACGCGGGCTGCGCGAGCCGTACGCGGCCGAGGCGCATCACGTCAACCCGACCTGCGGTGACGAGGTGACCCTGCGGGTCACTCTCGACGGGGACGTGGTGCGCGACGTGTCGTACGACGGGATGGGCTGTTCGATCAGCCAGGCCTCGGCGAGCGTGCTGCACGAGCTGCTGCGGGGGCGTACGGTCGGCGATGCCTTCGCCGTGCACGCGGCCTTCGTCGAGCTGATGGCCGGCCGTGGGCAGGTCGAGCCGGACGAGGAGCTGTTGGGGGACGGGGTCGCCTTCGCGGGCGTGGCCCGTTACCCGGCCCGGGTCAAGTGCGCCCTGTTGCCGTGGATGGCGTTCAAGGACGCCGCGGCACGCGCCGGAGTGGGCACCGGTCCAGAGGGTACGAGCGAGCGTAGCGAGGTACAAGCATGAACTCCGAAGAGACCGCCACCCAGGACGCGCCGGCCGGGCGCGCCCCCGTCGCCGAGATCGAGGAGGCGATGAAGGATGTCGTCGACCCCGAGCTGGGCATCAACGTCGTCGACCTCGGCCTGGTCTACGGCGTGCACGTCGACGATCAGAATGTCGCCACTCTCGACATGACGCTCACGTCGGCGGCCTGCCCGCTGACCGACGTCATCGAGGACCAGACGCGCCAGGCGCTGACCACCGGTCCCGGTGGGGGCCTGGTCAACGACGTACGGATCAACTGGGTCTGGCTGCCGCCGTGGGGCCCGGACAAGATCACCGACGAGGGGCGCGACCAGCTTCGTTCCCTCGGTTTCAACGTCTGAGCCGGACGACACCGGATCTTCTCGGGCGGGGCACCCATCGCGGGTGTCCCGCCCGAGGCGTCTGCGTGCCCGGATCCGGCGCGGCAATACCTCGGTGCGTCTCCGGTGCCGGTGGGGCGGGGTGGGGCGCGAGCGCATGATCGACCAGTACTTGGGACATTGCCCTCGTCTGGTCGGCCGCAGTCCGCAGCCCATGCGGGCAGTTCGCGGTGGGCCCTTCGCGCGCGGTGATCTCCGGTCCACGGCGGAATCAGCGCTCAACTGAGCGCGTGAATGTGTGCTCCGAGGGCGTGCAGTCGTCGACTCCGGCCAACCTGCCAGCGACACCTCCCCCTTCCGGATGATGCCGGCCGCCATTCGTCCATCTAGGGTCCTGGGCAAATCTGTAGATCATCCGCGTACGCCGGGCCGACCCGGGACTCGCGGCCGGTCTCGCCCTCACCAACAGGGAGACGAATTGAGGATCAACCTCACCCGTCCGCCACGCGGGCGGTCAGGGTCGCGCCGCGGGGGACTGGTCGCAGTCCTGGCCGCCGCGTTGACCGCGACGATGCTTCCCGTGCTGACAGTGGCCACCACGGCCAGTGCGGCTCCCGCCGCCGACGGGCCGTGGCAGAAGATCGACGGCGCCCCGGCGCCGGAGAGCCCGGCCGGCGAGGAAGCCGCGATCGCGGCCAAGCGGCTGGCGGCGTACAAGCTGGACCGTGACGACCTGGCGAGCCTGCTGGAGCAGGCGCCCCTGGAGCCGGCTCCCGCGGCGCGCCTGCGGACCTTCGCCCGCCAGCAGTCGCTGGTGGTATCGCTGCCCGCTCCGGATGGCAGCTTCGAGCGCTTCGAGCTGTTCGAGTCGCCGGTGATGGAGGCCGGCCTCGCCGCCGCCCACCCGGAGATCAGCACGTACGCCGGCAAGGGGCTCGACGACCCGACGGCGACGATCCGTGCCGACCTCACCCCGCTCGGCTTCCACGCCTCGATCCGTTCCGCCGAGGGCTCGTGGTACATCGACCCCTTCTACGAGCGCGACCAGAGCGTCTACGCCAGCTACTTCGCCAGTGACCTGGAGAACCGCAACGGCGACTTCGTCGAGCGCGAGGACGTCGAGACGGCCGCCCACGCCCTCGAACACGACATTCACGAGGCCCACGACGACGAGCTCGTCGCCGGTCCGCTGGTGACGCTGCGCACCTACCGGCTGGCCTTCGTCACCGACCCGTCGTACGCGAACTACTTCGGCGCGGAGAACGTGACCGCGGCGAAGGTGACGCTGATCAACCGGGTCAACCAGATCTACGAGGACGAGACCGCCATCCGGCTCATCCTCGTCGACGACACCGAGAAGACGAACCTGAACACCCCGGAGCTGGCGACCGGCGCGAACGGCCCCTGCGGCGCGGCGCCCTGCTACACCGAGGCGCAGATCTCCTCCTGCACCGGTGGGCTGCTCAACCGCAACCGGATCGTCCTCGGCCAGATCGTCGGCGCCTCCAACTACGACGTCGGCCACATCGGTCTCGGCCTCGCCGGCGGCGGCGTCGCCGGCCTCGGTGTCGTCGGCGGCGACGGCAAGGCCCGTGGCTGCACCGGCCTGCCGAACCCGGTCGGCGACTACTTCGCCGTCGACTACGTGGCCCACGAGATCGGTCACCAGTTCGCCGGCAACCACACCTTCAACGGCAACCAGTGGAACTGCTCCGGCGGCAACCGCAGCGCGGCCAACTCCTACGAGCCGGGCAGCGGTTCGTCGATCATGGCGTACGCGGGTATCTGCCAGCAGGACAACCTGCAGCCGCACACCGACCCGTACTGGTCGCACCGCACCTTCACCGAGATCACCACCTTCGTGACCGCCGCCCGGCCGGCGATCAACGAGGTGCAGACGGTGTCGCTGCGCGACTTCGACACCGACGGTGACTCCTTCACCCTGACCTACGCCGGCGGCGAGTCCGCGCCGATCGTGCGCGGGCAGAACTACACGACCGCCGGCATCAAGGCCGCCATCGAGGCGATCCCGGGCTGGCCGGCGGACGCGACCGTCAACGTCGCCGCCTTCGGTGGCAGCGGGGCGCTCAACGACACCGGCTTCCAGGTGACCTTCACCGGTGCTCTCGCCAGGACCAATGTCGACTCGATCGTGCTCACCGGCACCTCCGGGGTGAGCGGCTTCGTCGGCGAGACCGCCAAGGGTGGCGACATCGACAACGGCGGCCACATCGTCACGCAGACCAGCAATCACGCCCCGGTGGTCACCGTGCCGGAGAGCGTGACCATCCCCGTGCGCACCCCGTTCGCCCTCACCGGTAGCGCCACCGACGTCGACGGCGACGCGCTGACCTACCTCTGGGAGCAGAACGACCGCGGCGGGCGTGCCGGCATCGCGCTTACCAACAACACCAAGACCGAGGGACCGCTCTTCCGGGTCTTCGGTGAGCCGGCGTGGGTGTCTCCCGAGGACGCCCTGAAGTACCACTCGCCGGGTCAGAACGCGGTGACCACCGAGACGACCCGGGTCTTCCCGGACATGCGTCAGATCCTGGTGGGCAACACCAACGCCAAGACGGGCGCCTGCCCGGCAGCGCCGGCCCCGCCGGCCAGCGGCAGTGCCTCGAACGTCCCGGCGGAGCTCGTCGACTGCTACTCGGAGTTCCTGCCGACCGCTGACTGGGTGGGCTTCAACAACGACCGGACGATGAACTTCAAGCTGACCGCCCGCGACAGCCGCCTCGGCGGCGGTGGTGTCGGCAGCGCCAGCGTCGCGGTCGTCCTCGCTCCGGAGGCCGGGCCGTTCCTGGTCACCTCGCAGGACTCGGCCACCGTCCTCGACGGCGGTTCGACGCAGACGGTGAGCTGGGATGTCGCCGGCACCGACGCGGCTCCGGTCAACGCCGGCCAGGTGCGGATCACCCTCTCCGCCGACGGCGGGAAGACCTTCCCGCACGTGCTCGCCGAGCGGACCGCCAACAACGGCAGCGCGACGGTGACGGTGCCGAACGTGGCCACCGACAAGGCGCGGATCAAGATCGAAGCGGTCGGCAACGTCTTCTTCGACGTCAACGACGCCGACTTCACGATCCGGGCCACGCCGGAGGTCTCCTCCGACGCTCCGGCCGGCGGAGTCGCCGTCCAGTACAGCGACGCCCTCGCCCCGACGGTGACCATCACCGCTTCGGACGCGGACAGCGCCGCGGCCGACCTCACCGCGGTCGCCACCGGCCTGCCCGCGGGTCTGTCGCTGACCGCGGCCGACACCTTGGCTCCGGACGCCCGTCCGGGCACCCGGAGCTGGACCGTCACCGGCGCCACCACCGCGGCGCCGGGGAACTACCCGGTGACCGTGGCCGTCTCCGACGGCACCGAGCTGACCGGGCGTACCACGTTCACCGTGCGGGTGACCGCCGAGGACGCGAAGGCGACCTGGGCCGGCGACACGCAGGTGAGCACCGTCGCCCGCAACGACTCCGGTGCCGCACAGCTCCGCGTGGTCCTGCGGGACAGCTCGCTGCAGCCGGGGGACACCACCGCCGGTGACCTGCGCAACGCCACGGTGACCTTCGCCGTCGGCGGGACCACTCTCTGCACGGCCCCGGCCCAGCTCGTCGGCACCGCCACCACCACCGCCTCGGCGGAGTGCGTGGTCACCCTGCCGGCCGGCCGGCACACGGTCACCGCCACCGTCGGTGGCCACTACACCGGCAGCACCACCGCCACGGTGACCGTCGGCGCCTCCGACGGTGGCTTCCTGACCGGCGGCGGCGGGATCACCGTCACCGACTCGGCGGGTGCCTACCCGGCGGACGGCGGCTCGAAGGTCGAGGTGGAGCTGAACGCCAAGCCGGCGACGGCCAAGAAGGCGGCTTCGGGCAAGGCCGAGATCGAGTTCCGCTCCGGCGGCGGCACGTACAAGATCAAGGCGACCAAGGTCGAGGGCCTCGGAATCAGCTCGGCGGCGAAGACCGCCGAGGTGCGCTACCGGGCTGACCTGTACGACAGCCGGGGCAAGCTGGTGGCCCGTGACCTGACGCTGACCGTGACGGTGACCGACCGGGGCGCCCCCGGCCGCAACGACACCGCCGGCGTCACCCTCTGGCAGGGCGGCACGCTGCTCTTCTCGTCCGACTGGACGGGCCAGGGGACCGGTCAGGTCAAGCTGACCAACGGCAACCTGACGGTGCACTGATCGTCATAGCGCCCTGAGCGCGGGAGGGGACCGGGCCGGTTCCCTCCCGCGCTCTGTTCTGCGCAGGGGGCGAGCATCCCCGGCGGGCGCCCGGCGCTCCGCCGGCGATCGGAGCCCTGGTCGGGATATGAGTCGCGTAGCTCTGGCCACATCATCGACGTAGTAGCCGCCACAACCGTGTTGTACCCGAGTCCTCGACACTGACTTCCTCTGGGTCCAGGACCTTCCTCTGGGCCCACGACCCGTACCGCTCGCCGGGAGGGCCTTCCCGGGAGCCGACGACGTGGCCGCAGTTGCAGCGACATCGCCAAGGGCGAGCCAGGCCATGTGGAAGGCGTCCGCGCTGGTAGGAGCGGTGCAGGGTAGTCCATAATTCCGATCAGAGAAGTAGGAATTTTGACCGCCTTCTGGAGGAGCCCGTGACGCTCGACCTGCCCACCCCGCTCGTGGCGACCGATTGGCTGGCCCGGCACCTCGACGACCCGGCCCTGCGGATCTTCGACGCCACGGTGCACCTGGCCGCGCCGGCGCAGGCCGGCGAGGAGTGGACCCAGACCTCCGGCCGCCCCGAGTACCGGGCCGCCCACATTCCCGGTGCGGCCTTCGCCGACATCATCGACGAGCTTTCCGAGCCCGACGGCGGCTGGTTCACCAAACCCTCGCCGGAGCGGTTCGCCGCCGCGGCCGGGCGGCTGGGCATCGGACCGGAGACCGCCGTCGTGGTGTACGCCGCCGACGTCTTCTGGGCGACCCGGCTCTGGTGGCTGCTGCTCGCCAACGGCTTCGACAACGTGGCGGTGCTCGACGGCGGCATCGGCAAGTGGACCGCCGAGGGACGGCCGACCCGCTCCGGCGACGAGAGCTACCCGCCCGCGGACTTCGTCGGCACCCCCCGACCGGAGCTCTTCGCCGAGCTCGACGAGGTCAAGCAGGTCGTCGAGCAGGGCAGTGGGGCCTGCCTGATCAACTCGCTCTCGCCGCAGGACTTCCACGCCACCGAGTCGATCAGCTATGCCCGTCCCGGCCGCATCCCGGGCAGCCGGCACGTCTTCGTGGCGTCCCTGCTCAATCCGGCCGACGGCACCTTCCGGCCGGTGCCGGAGCTGCGGGAGATCTTCGCGCAGGTGCAGGCCGAGCCGGGCCGCAAGGTCACCTACTGCGGCGGCGGCATCGCCGCCACCGGTGACGCCCTGGCGCTGCGCCTGCTCGGCGAGACCGACGTGGCGATCTACGACGGCTCGCTGCGCGAGTGGACGTCCGACCCGTCCCTGCCACTCGAGGTGGGCTGAGCGCCGGGTCCCACCCGCCGAGCGGGGTTCCGGCCGACGGGCTGCGCGCCGCCGAGGGTGCCGTCCTTTGCCGGGGCGGCGCCCTCGGCTGCTTTCGCTGTGCTGCGACGCCGGGTGATTACCACTCCCACCAGACAGATCGCGCCACCGACGAGGGTGAGGACGGTGGGCGCCTCGTCCAGCAGCGCCCAGGACATGAGCACCGAGACCACAGTGGCGAGATAGCCGACGGCACCGAGGCGGCCGGCCGGCACGTGACGCATCGCGTAGGCGTAGGTGGTGAAGGCGATGGCGGTCGGGAAGATTCCCAGGTAGACGGTGCCGAGCAGGGCGGTGGTGGACGCGGACGGGGCTTGGGCGGCGAGCGCCGGGGTGAAGGGCAGCAGCGTGACGGTCCCGGCCAGGCAGCCGAGCCAGGTTGCCCGCAGCGCGTCCACGTCACGCAGGATGAGTTTCTGGATCAACACGGAGACGGCGTAGAGGACGGCCGCGAGCAGCGCCAGGGTCAGGCCTCGGGCGTCGCCGCCGGTGGCGCCCATGCCGGTGGACATCAGCGCCACACCGCCGAAGGCGACCACGCAGCCGATGATGACGGGGGCCGGGAATCCCTCCTTGAGAAAGGCGCCGGCGCCGAGCGCGATGAGGACCGGCGCGGCGTTGACCAGCATTGCGGCGGTCCCCGCGTCGATGCTCCGCTCCGCGGCGTTGAGGGCCACGTTGTACGCGGCGAACCACATGGCGCCGTAGGCGGCGACGAGGGGCAGCACGCGCCGGGGCAGACGTCGGAGGCCACCCGCGCGCAGGGCGAGCGGCGTGAGCACGAGGGCGGCCACGGCGACCCGGGCCAGGGCCATCGGCCCGGGGGAGAGGTCCGTGCCGGCAGCCCGGATGACGACGAACGCGGAGCCCCAGAGCAGCGCCGTGACTGCGGCGGCCACCAGCGCGGACGGAGGTGTCCCGGGAGCGCGGTGGGGGACGGCAGGAGCGGTGCGAAGCGAATCGAGTGTCACACGTCCATCGTCGGCAGCCCTGCGCGTAAGGACAAGCGATGATTTCTACGCAACCGTTAAGCCTGACTGTATAGTCGTTGCCATGATCGACCTGCACCGCCTCCGGGTCCTGCGTTCGGTGGCCGCCACCGGATCCGTCAACCGCGCGGCGACGACTCTCGGCTACAGCCCCTCCGCGATCAGCCAGCAGCTGACCGCGCTGCAGCGCGAGACGGGGCTGCGCCTGGTCGAGCGCCAGGGCCGGGGCATCTCGATCACCGCGGCGGGACGGGCGCTGGCCGCCGAGGCCGAGCGGGTGCTGGACGTGGTCGGCGGCATCGACTCTCTCGTGGGGGACCTGCGCTCCGGGCGGGTCGGCAGTCTCTCCATCGGATACTTCGCCAGCGCCGGCACGGCCTGGATCCCTGCGGTCGTCGGCACCCTCGTCGAGGAGTACCCCGACCTCCGCCTCGATCTGCGGCTCAACGACATCGGTGCCGGTGGCAGCGCGACGGCGGACGTCGAGGTGCTCGTGGGTGGGACGCACGACCCGGCGATCGAGGGTTACCGGCTGTGGCACCTGTTGGACGACCCGTACGTGGCGGTGCTGCCCGCGGGCCACGCCGCGGCCGGCGCGGCAACGCTGGCCCTGGGCAGCCTCGCCGCCGAACGCTGGGTGAACAGCGACCCGCACGAGGGGTACTGCCGCCAGGTCATGCTCGACGCCTGCGCGCAGGCGGGGTTCGTGCCGCAGTTCCGCGTCGAGGCGCCCGAGTACGCCACCGCGATCGCCTTCGTCGCCGCCGGGGTGGGCGTCACCGTCATCCCCGCGCTGGGTGTCGGTGTCCTGCCCGCCGGCGTGGTGACCGTCCCGGTCGTCGAGCCGGCGCCGGTGCGCCGCATCCTGGTCGGGGTGCGGCCGGCCGCGGAGCGGCACCCTGCCGCGCAGCGTGCCGTCGAACTGCTCCACGCCCAGGTAGCGGCCGGCGCCGGCTCCGCCGACTGATCTCGGGAGCCGCCGCCGGCCTCGCCTGTCCGCGCTCAGCGGGCGTAGATCTCGAACTCCCAGAGCGAGAAGCCGTACGTGGTGCCGCGGGTCAGCCCGGTCATCCGCACGTAGCGGGCGGTGACCGGGGTGAAGGAGATGGTGTCCTTGCCTCCGTCACCGGCGGTGCTGGACCAGACCGTGCGCCAGTTGCTGCCGTCCCCGGAGACCTCGATCCGGTACGACCGCCCGTACGCGGCCTCCCAGTCCAGCACCACCCGGCCGACCGGCTGCGCCGAGCCGAGGTCGACCCGCAGCGACTGGTTGTCCGACGAGGAGCTGGACCAGCGGGTGCCGGGGTTGCCGTCGACAGCCCTGGTGGCCGGGTACATCAGCTGGTTGCTGGTCGCGGTCACCGGCCGCCCGGCCGCCAGGTTCGGCGTGGCGGTGCCGCGCCGGGCCGGGAAGGAGACGACCTGCTGGTACGTCGGCCGGTTCTGCCAGGCGATCACCGGGTGGGTGATCCCGCCCAGCGGCGACTGGACGATCCCGTCGGCGCACCACTGGTCCCCGGCCGCGCAGTACCCGTCACCCGGGTAGACGGTGGCGGCCGGCTGGGCGAGCGCGGCGCCGAGGGTCTCCAGCAGCATCTGCCGGCAGGCGCCGAGCGACCCGTTGCCGCAGTAGGTGCGCTCCAGACCGCCGGCGACCGGTTCGCCGAGCACCGCCCGCAGGTCCTTGTGGACCCAGCCCCACCAGCCGTACTGGAACGCGGAGCCCTTGTGGGTCTGGGCGGTGGCGGCCGAACCGGGCAGGGTGGAGACGTCGCCGGCCTGGTGCCCGGAGGGCGACTCGTTGACCTGTAGCGCGTTCACCAGGGACTGGTAGAGGCCGTCGCCGAGGGCGGCCTTGAACTGGCCGCGGACCAGCAGCGGCCACCAGGCGTCGAAGATCCGGATCGCCTCGGCGTGCCGGTACGCCTTGCTCCCCTTGGTGGTCTCCACCCGCAGCGCACCGTCGGCGCGCCAGGCCCGCAGCTTGGCGACCGCGTCGGCGAGCGCCGGATCGGTGACCGCCTGGCGCTCCACCACCCGCAGCAGCACGTCGAGCACCTTGATCCCGCGCAGGTCGGTCAGCCCGGCCCGCTGCACCAGGCTGGTCAGGCTCGCCCGGTCGAACTTCTGCCCGGAGTCCAGCGCCGCCCGGATCGGCGCGTCGAGCAGGTCGCCGCGGTGCACCGCCCCGAAGCTGTAGTTGCCGTCGGCGGCGCCGAAGTCCCGGGCCTGCTTGTTGTTCCAGGAGACGTAGTAGTCCTGGTTCACCGAGTACGGCCGGCTCGCCAGCGGCGCGTACGTCGCGGTGTTGGTTGCCGGGTCGTAGCCCTGCCACTCGTACGCTGTCTCGCCCTTCATGGGCAGGTTGGGGTTGGAGCCGGTGGCGCGGACCGGGTTGAGCCCGGAGGTGAAGAACGCCGACTGGTCGGCGTTGACGTAGAACCAGTTGAAGGCGTACCCGACGTTCGCCGCCGAGGTGCGGAAGGCGGCGGCGTCGCCCATCGCGGCCGGGTCGTTGAACATCTGGAACCCGATCGCCGAGTCGGCCTCGTGCCGGTAGGTGGCGCGCAGCTGGGTGAAGGCGTGTGGCCGGCCGTTCACCGTGCCGCGCCAGGCGACCAGCCCGAGCGCGGTCCGCCACGCCACCAGCTTGTACGACCCGGCCGGGGTGGAGTCGGCGGCGGTGGGGTTCCAGGAGTTGCGGTGCGACAGCTCCTCCATCGGCCGGCACTGGCCGCGGTGCTGATAGTGGTTGCTCGCCAGGGTCGGCGCGCTGCCGTCGGGGGTGCAGAGCGCGACCGCGTACGTGTCGGTGATGTCGTGGGTGGAGGAGGTGGCGCTCCAGGCGTAGTCCTGGCCGCGGCCGAGCAGCACGTAGAGGTTGACGCCGGCGAAGGCGGCGCCGCGGGCACTGATTCCCGGTCCCTGGAGTTCCTGCACCATCAGCAGCTGCGGGGCGAAGTAGCCGGTCTGCGGGCCGAAGACCGCCACCGGATGGCCGCTGGTGGTGTGCGCGCCGGAGACCACGGCCGCGTTCGACATGCCGCGGTTCGCCGAGCCGATGGTGAGTCCGCTCAGGGCCGCGGCCAGCTCCGACGATCCGGTGACGGCGTTGCTGCGCGCCGACCCGGTCGGGTCGGTCACCACCGGTTCCGCCATGGGTGAGCCGGCGTCGGGGAGCACCACGCTCGCCGCGTCGGGGGAGCCGGAGCCGTACGGGAAGCTCTGCCCGTCGTGCAGGGTCAGCACGGCCTCCGGGTCGTTCTGGGAGCGGAACGCCGTCCAGACCCGGTCGCCCTCGGTGTTGCCGTACTTCGCGCGGGCGGCGATGCGTACCAGCGCGGATTCCATCTCGTGGCCGCCGCCGCCACCGAAGAGGCCGCCGACGACGCCGGCGACGGCGATCAGGTCGGTCATGGTGAAGGCCTTCGGCCCGCCGGCGTTGGTGATGGCGTCGAGGTGTCCGGTGAGGACGTATTCGCCGGGGCAGTTGCGGTCGGCCATGCACTTCGTGATGTACGCGTTGACGCCGGCGATGTAGCTCGCCACGTCCTGGTAGAGCTGCTCGCCTCGCGCGCCCTTGCTCCGCAGCGCGGTGACCTGCGCCTGGAGGTCGGCCTCGGTGTAGGGGGAGTTGCGCCAGACGCTCTGCTCCAGGGCGCGGTTGCCGGGGGCGCCACCGGCGAAGGGGGTGAGGGTGCCGCGCCCGACGTGCCGGAGCAGGTCCATGGTGAAGAGCCGGTCCTCGGCGCCGGCGTACCCGGCGCCGAACATCGTGCCGGAGCGGGTGGTGCCGGTGACGTGCGGGATGCCGGCGGCCTTGTCGCGGACGATGGTGACGTCCGAGCGGGGGGAGTAGCTGCGTTCGACCTGGTTGGCCGGGACTCCGAAGGATGCGTCGTTGAAGAAGGTGCTGATCTGGTCCTCGCGCAGCCCGGCGTAGCCGTAGACGAGGTTCGCGTACCTGTCGAGCTGGTCGCGGGAGTGGGCCGGCAGGGTGCCGACGCTGCGGTGCAGCAGGATCCCGGCGAGGGTGGCGTTGCCGTTCTGCCCCGGGGGCAGGATGTCGGCACACTCGCCGAGGCAGTAGTCCTGCGGCGTGAAGGCGGCGGCGGCCGGCTGTGGCGCGGTGAGAACGACGATCGCCAGCGTGCTGGTCGTCACGGCCGCGGTGGCGGCGGCGAGCAGACGGTGCCGGGATCGCGGCCGCCGGAACCCGCGACGGCGGGCTTCGGCGTGGTCAGAATCGGGGCGGCGGGAGTCGGGCTGGGGGCGGAGCGGCTGGCCTCGGGACATGAGGAACCTCGCAGGGAGAGTGCGGCCCTTGAATCCGAAAACGGTTCAGCCCCAGGAATGTTAACTATTTATTCACATCTATGAAATGCTC